>Ga0209386_1000021_pt1 | contig 95692 bp, 57 predicted proteins | sample NGEPertwo_FD_184510 | JGI IMG/M metagenome (GOLD analysis project Ga0209386, IMG submission 184510) | Arctic peat soil microbial communities from the Barrow Environmental Observatory site, Barrow, Alaska, USA - NGEE Permafrost154B-two... | ecosystem: Environmental > Terrestrial > Soil > Wetlands...
GTAGTTTTTAGAAGGCATTTTCAGGTGGTCAATTTAAATCGGCAACGCATGGTCAATTTGAATCGGCACACGGTGGTCACTTTGACCGGAATTTACACTCAACCCACATAACATTTTGAATATTCCGGATTATTGTTTGCCTTATATCTCTAGAATAGTTTAAAAAGCCTTCTCGTTACTTATGTCTTTGCCTAGTTGATATAACCCAGGCCAGTGCCAAACTTCCGCAGAAGTGCCTTTTTGAGTAGTCATTTCTTTGAGAATATTGATAAGTCTTAAATTATATTCTAAATTTTCGCAATGAACCCGTGGGAATACTTTTCGATATTCAATGTCGGCCAATGGAGCAATGGTACTTCCGATTAGCGATCTAATAGCTATTTGAAATACTTTTTTGCAAATTCAAAAAAAAACAGGCCAGTCGGGTTCATCAGTGTGACCGCCTTCATGAAAGCGGAAGGCCAGTTCGCCGTTGATTAGCGATACATCCGGCGCAGGCATTTCATTAGTCGTAATTCCGTTTTTGCCCAATAAGCGATAGACAGGTGTTGCTGCAACACAGGCTTCGAACTCTCCTTTGGGGTCGGCCTACAAATCTTGCGTTCCTCCCGTAATGAACAATGGTCGTGGGGCGATCAATGCCATCATGTCGTGCGCATCGACCGGCAGTGTGGTCGCAAAGTTTCCGCCATATTTAACAAAGTTTGGAGCCATCCAATGAAATTCATTTGAAGCAGCTACAAGACCTACCGTTTCGCCAAAGTTTCTTCTTTCGAGCGACGCCCCCATAGAGCCGGAGCAACTAGCATAAACAATAGCCCAACGGGAATCCATTGCTCCAGCTAACAGTGCGGTTTTTCCGCCGCGGGAATGCCCTTCAATGCCAATTTGCCTGGGGTTAATTGCTTTTTCAGTCTGAAAATAATCCAACGCTCTGCTCATTCCCCAACTCCAAGCACGCAATACACCCCAATCTTCGGGAGTTCTATACTTTCCTTTATTTACCAATCCGATGATACCCGTATTTAATCCGGCACCATTATCGGCTTGCAAAGAATTCGTATCAAATATGGCTATCGCCCAGCCATTACTATTTAAAAGTTTTATGGTTTTGAGATTACCATTGGTATTTGATGACACAAGAACCATTAAAGGAACTGAACCATTTACATGAGTTGGTAAATACAAGGCTATATTAATCATAGGTTTAGCTGCCGGATAAGCCGAATTGTCGATATGCCCAACAATCATTTTTTTTATGGCAGCACCATCAAGTGCAGCATCATCAATACTGCTGATTTCAAAGGTAACCTTTGGTGTGTGTTTAGGGACACGACCAAATATTTGCGACTGATAATCATTGACAATTTCGGGACGACGTTGATTCCACCACATATCGGCATTGGTAACGGGTTTCCCATTCTTTAGTACTAATGGGTCGGGCAAAGTATAGTTTTTGGCTATGTTTTCGTCATAACTAATCCATCCACCCCATGGAGAGCGAGGGCAATGACGACCTTGTTCATCGGAATAAGATCCGGCACCATTTTTCTGGGTAACATTTGCCGGACGATTTGGATCTGTTGCCATATCCGGAAGAACTGGAAGTTTAATTCCCAATATATCAAGTAATTGCTGGCACTTTGCCGCTGTAAGCGAGTCGGTCTTTGCTCTTTTAAGCGCTGCCAGTTGATCGGCTGAGGAAGCAGTGACTTGTCCCTGAACACTTGCTGCAACAACTAACACAAACATTAATAATGCTGTTTTGATGTAATGCTTCATAATTGAGTTTTTATAGGTTTTTTTCAATCGTTTAAGTTGGTTCTATTTGAATTCGCCAAAGGTCACATGCCCCGAAATTTTGTTATCATCCAGTATTGTCTATAATTATTATTTCGATCAAATGGAATTGCCCTAATGAAAATGATATTCATTCCACATTGGTGCTTATATCATCAAGGCAATTCCATAGATTTTAGCATTCTACTTTTTAATCAATATCGATGCTTCATTATACGATCCTACGATTTCCTTACGTAAATCAGGATTTTTATCAACAGAAATTACAGCGATATATGGCTTGCCCTGGTCGGCAATATTCAGCTCCAACTGTACTTTCTCGGTCATGTTGCCTGATAGGTCGATCTGTTTGCTGCCCCAATTAGCCTTGCATTAAACGCTTTTATTTCAATTTCACGTTTGCCATTTCCGGTTATGCTAATGATAATGGAAACAACTCCTTTACCCGATTGAACCGTTTCTGTATGTATCTCAATATCTTTACCTGACTCCTGCTTTGCGGAAATGGTTTGATACTGTGAGGCATAAACTGATACTGCACCCAGAAATCGATTCACCGGTTCCATCCAGATTCCTTTGAATGTGGCACTGTTAGTGGCTGGCCAATAGGGTTTATCGCCCGATCTGCAATCCATTCCAACTGATAATGCACCAACAATATCTTTCAACCAGTAGGCAAACTTGGGAGCAAAATCATATCCAACGCCATACATCAGGCTTTGTCCGAATGGATTAGCACCAAAAACCCATTCTAATTGTTTTCCAACCAGTTTCATTCCGTCGGAGTCATTCCGCAATCTGGCGGCTTCAGCCAATGCCCATGTGCCAGATAGCTGAACATTGGTATTGCCATGAAACAGATTATCCCTTGTAATGGGGAATGTTCGTAATACAGACTCTTCGTTAAGAGGAGTACCATCATTGAATTGTTGCAGATTGGTCGCACGAATTTGCTCATTTTTATCTCCCATCATTTCCGCTTTTGTATATACCGAATTGGGTAAAAGGTTATATGGCGCTGCAATCACACTGCCACGTTTCATAAAGAATTCACTAAATAAAACCGCGGAACTATACCAATCCATCCAATTTTCATGTTCCGGAATTTCCTTGCATAGCATGGCTAATGCGATCATTGAGGCTTCCTCTAAGGCGGTGTGCTTCTTGTGTATTACTTTCTGACGATTTGTACTTGTATAGAAATAACCTGTAATTGGGATCCCATTCACAAAACTATGTTCCTTGCACTGCAAAAGCAGGTTGCCAAAAAGAACAGCCTGCTTCTTGTACTTTTCGTCGCCGGTCATCTTACCAATGAGTAGCGAAGATCACTCCCCATGATGCTTCTTCGTAGGAAGCCTGATCCCAAATATTGCGTGAAGCCAATGCGGCCTGCCAATCCTCGAGTGCAGCAACACGTGCCTGACTGGCAAGCTCAGGATGTGATTTTTCCAGCATCACGGCAGCCTTACATTCTGCAGCTGCGGCAAGAAAATTTTCCCACGGTACATTCCGGGCAGGAATGACAACATCATCAATCGTACCGATCTTGTTATCGGTAAACATTCTCATCCTGCACCAGCTAATATGAAAGCCGTCACCAAACCGAGTTTTAAGCAGGTACTCAAGTCCTCAGGCAATTTCCGAACGTATCCTGTCGGTCATTTCAGTAGCAACTTTTCGTTCCTGCAAAACTTCAAGATTACGCATCAACACAAAAGCTGCCATTGAGGTAAGAAAAGAGCCTTGCGAAAGATCTCCGGCATCGTGATAGCCACCGTTAATGACTTTTTTTACATCTCCCCTGAATCCCTGCCAATCCAAGTGGCATACTTCATGGATACCCGGTACTGCATAGCCACAACGCTGGCAGAAGAAAAAGTTTACCGCCTTAAAAACAGGCTGTACCCATATATTTTCGTTTATTGGAAATGGATCCGACTCTAAAGAACCACAGCGAATACGGTAAATACCCTCTGTCTCTAAGTTAGAGAAGTCCAGCTGATGAAATACCCCGTTTTTATTTTTAACTACCCCGACTTTGCCTGATAAGACAACTTTATCTTTTTGATCAATCAGTTGAAAATGATCACCAGCACCACTGCCCACCATCGCTATTTTTGAATCCTTAAGTCTATAGCCGATATGACTGAACGCAAATTTTTCTGGAGAAACAGTCCAACCTTCATATTGATCAGTCACAACACGTTGTAATTCCAGTCGGTCAATATCATAGGTCACAGTACCTTCTTCTCCTGGATTGTATCCTGTCAGTTCCCGTGTTATACTGAACATGGACACTTTGTCGCGCTGTAGATGAGGCATTTCAAAAATAACGTGATTCCACACACCCTGTTTTAGATCATTAACGTAATGAGACCTAGCTGAGGTTAACGCATTTGAAACAGCTCCCTCACTCTCTATTCCCAGATTTATGTTATGACGAAACATTTTCGCCGTTGGATGTACATAAACCCAAAAGGATATCCGGTTAAAATCAGACCAATCCTGAGGTGTATCAAAACGTAACAGCACAGATGAAGCACCTGCCTGACCTGAAATATTAAACATTTGGCCCCATTCGCTTTGGTTACCTGGCAGACGTAAATATGCGGTATCGCGTAATGAAGTGCTGAATCGAAGTGACCGCTTACCGTCTTTTGCCCGATCCTGGGTATAAGTCATTTTTCCGATGCTTGTAACCGTCCATTTGCCATCACTTTCCATATCATCAATCAATTTAAAATCAAAAACAGGTTTCTTTTCCCATTTGGCCATCATGGAATTCTGTTCCGGAACATCGAGCGGATAGGCAGGAAAATCTCTGGATTTCTGAGCTTTGCAAAAAAATATGATTAACAATAATAACAAAAGATAATTTTAAATCGCAAAATAAATTATGGGTTAAAACGATTTTTCAATATGTCACAAATTCAATAGTAGTTATATGATAATTTTAAATCTGTTTCACATATCTCTATCATTAACTCTTGATTGTAATCATTGGGGTTCAATTTTATTTTGCCTTTTCCAGCGGAATATAGAAAAACTCAATTCCTTTTCCTTTTTTCGGATCGATGTTACGAGAATATTTCATTGTAAGATCACCATCCCAATGTTCGAAGACACCCAAACTTTTAATCGGTTTCCCGTCTTGAATGTAATGTGTTCCAGATGGAGCATGATCCGGATCAGCCATTTCGCGAAGGAAATCGTCGGCATTCTCACGAACCAGGATACGGGGCACGTTGTGGTAAGTCGCTTCGTTGTTGTTTTTGCTCTGGGCATACATAATGTCGAGACCTACTGACTGAAGGGCCACACAATCGAACGATGCCAGCAAACATGCAGGCCACTCCGGATTTTCGTAGGGAACAACTTTGTTATTAAAAGGCGGATTGGGGAAATGCAGTGGATATGTACGCCATTTCCGTCCACAGTATAGTCCGTCGAGCAGATACAAAATCGTTTTTGCACCAAGGTTTGGTGAAGTTGCCAAATCGACCAATGGTGAATATGCATTCTTGGTTGCAAGGTTTTTGGTATCCAGATAAGGGTGCAATTCCGGGGTTCCTTTAATTGATCCAGCATGATTTTTACCCGACATGGTTACTGCAGTCTGTCCCTCATCGCCATCCTCCATGTAATTGTACGGATAAGAATGCAGCTTCAGCAATGCAAAATTTATCAGATAAGTCGCATCTTTAATTTGTCGGGGAATCAATTTCGCATCTTTAAAACTTCCGGCCGAATAAGTGATACCTTCAACCCAATCCGCAGCTATCAGCCCAGTATAATCACCATAACCCGGATTTACAGGTTGACCTTTTATTGGCTCACCCCATTGCAAAAAACGCACATCTTTAAATTCTTTCCAGATGGTTGTCAGCATAAACGGATAAATCTGACGACGCGCATCGTATATGATAATATCCTTCTGTGGAACACCACCCTGGTTAACCAATTGCCTTACCAAAGCCAGAACCATCTGTGGTGAAGCGTCAGTCTGGTTGTCAACTTTTGAAGCTCCGCTATTGTTTAAATTGATCTTTACAGCAATCACTTCTCCGGACTTATGTCCTTGTTTTGACAATCCTCTTGAATTCTCGTTGTAATATTTAAAAATCTGATCCCAGGCATCTTTATCTTTTTTCTTTCCGGTTAGTTTTCGCAGGGTCGCCGAAAGCATCTCACTAACCTTGTTAATATCCGTGTTTTTATCGAGCCACCACTGGTCTTCATTAAGTTTCCAGTTTCCGGCCCATTTGGTTGCTTCCGGATTGCGGATCATTACTACACGGCCTGGAAAGATTCCTTTTGCTTCACCAATGGGTTGATTTGACGGTCCTGGTTTCCAATCGAATCCAACTGCCGGAACGTAAGTAGTATCTTGTCCAGCTGCAAATGAATTATAGATTCCGGAAGGAATAATGGTAACCCAGAATGATAAAACCATTACTAACAGAACCGAACTGCCTGCAACCACCCATTTATGTTGAGCAAACGCTTTCCCCAGAAACTTGAGGCCAAACAAACTGCCAACCACACCGGTTAGCCAGATGACGAAAGCACTGGCCAAGGGAAATGCAGCACGCTGGCATGGATAACCAGCCCGGCTGGGTTTAGGGATTACCCGAAATAAAAACCATACTAATGCACCAAATCCGACAGCAATAAGAATGAGCTTGCTGAATCCGATCTGTAGTTTTGACTGTTTGTCTGTTGTATTTTGTTTCATTTATGTTGGTATTATTAGTTTAGAATATTGATTTTCAGAAGCGTATTCGTCTATTTGAATTCACCAAAAGTCACATGTTCCGAAATTGACTTGTCATCTAAAATCTGAATAATTGTTGATGGACCAAGATCGACGGGCGGAGTCCACGATTGCAAAGCCCAAACCACTTTTTTATCCGAAGTAATTTCTATGGCCTGAATGGGCAGATTATTTGGATCAACTTTACCGCTTCCGTTCCATTGATTAAACCAGTTACCTACGATTGTGTTCCCATTTGGGCGACGTATTGCAACTTGCGAAAGATTAAAATTGTACTCCGGAAGATCTTTAAATTGAACCGACCAAACGGTTTCTCCTTTATGATTGGCTTCGCGTGCTTCATCGCGTCCGCAAACCAGCACATTTCCGTTTGGAAGCGACTCAACCGACCAGATGCCGGGTTCTTCCAGCGTAAAAAGCACGTTTCCATGACTGTCGTACTCGCACACTTTGCCTAAATCCATGTGAGCCACCAACAAGGTACCCTGGGGAGTGAGTCTGGCGTGACGGAATTGACCGTGAACCCCTTGATTTTTGGTCGGAAGGATAAAACTTTTGACTGTTTTCCCCTTTTTTATATTGACCACAAACACACGGGCAGTATCGCCATTTTGGATAAACACGACATGATCTTTACCGATAGGCTGTGCAGTATGTATTTCGCAACCTTTAGGTGCATCGTAGTTCCAAAGCACTTTCTTTTCTGGAGAAATAAGTGTTACGCCAAATTGGTGGGCAAACAGAATATTGCCGTTGGTCATCAAAACAGCATCACTGATCTCACCTTTATCTTTCGGCCCTTTGTATTCCCAAACAATGCGACCGTTTTTCACGATGTACATATTTTGCTCTTTCGACTCTCCGGCATAAAAGAAATCGAACTGCGACAAACCTTTACCCGGCAACTGATTTTTATTTTCCTGAGCCCCAGCATGCCACGATGAAATGCAAAGCAAGAATAGAGCGGCTGTAATAATTCGTTTCATAATAGTTATTTCGATTGAATTTTAATGGCAAAAGCAGCAAATAGCAGGTAGAGGGCACTGGCCAAAATCACAATCACAGAACCAACCTGCGACCCAAATGTGTCGGACATCAATCCCATAAAAAATGGAATAACTGCACCACCAAATACCCCGGTAATCATCAATCCTGAAATTTCGTTGGCTTTGTCGGGACGCGACTGGATTGCCATTCCGAAGATAATTGGGAAAACATTGGCAATGGTAAAGCCAACAATACCGAGTATGGCAAATACAGCTATCTGATCGCCAACAAAAATCAGTGTAATTAAAGCTGCAACTGCAGCTACAATATTCACTTTAAAGAATTTAACTGACGAATATTTAGCCAGAAAGAAGGCACCCAGAAAAGCGCCCAGTGTACGGAAAGCGAAATAAACACTTGGTCCGTAACCGGCGTCGAGCGAACTCAAACCACAACGTTCCATCAATATTTTTGAAGATGCCGTATTAATACCAACATCAACACCCACTACAAACAAAATTCCGAGGAAAAGCAACAAAATAGTTTTGTCTTTCAGAATACCAATCACACTTCCAAACGAACTGGCTTTGCCTTCAACCGGTTGTTCGGTAATGGGTGTTGCCATCAGCCAAATAGTCGATAAAAGTGTAATTACAGCATAAATCGGGAAAATGTATTGCCAGCTTCCCAGTTGTGCAGCAGCAAATGCTGCAATAAACGGTGCGCTGAAAGATGAAATGGCTTTCACGAACTGGCCGGCTGTCAGACTGCTGGTCAGCTTATCTCCTTTCACCACGTTGGTTAAGAGCGGATTGAGCGATACCTGCAAAATGGTGTTGGCAATTCCGAGTAAGGCAAAAGCCAATAGCGACATGATAAAAGTTTATTCAATCAGCGGAATAAACATGGCTACGATGGTAATCAGATTACTTAAAAGCACCGTTTTCTTACGACCAATCCGGTTCATCAGAATGCCAGTTGGCACCGAAAAAATCAGGAACATCGAGAACAATGCCACCGGAATCAGGTTCGATAAGGTATCACGAAACTCCGGGCTATAAGCTCCCAGCAAATCTTCCTTTACGTGTGCCGAGGTAATCCCAACCACATCACAAAAACCCATTACAAAGAAACCAAACAGTACCGGAAGGGCACTGGCATACGATGTTTTCTTTTCCATTCGATTTAAATATTAGTTAGCTTGGTTTATAAAATCACTATTTTAAGGCAGGGAGCAAATAATCCCAGATCAGATTAAGTTCGGCCTGCATATCGTTTATCTGCGCTGTTGTAACAATTAAAGCATCTTTTTCAGGTAAAAGAATAATATATTGACCGCCAGCCCCGTCAGCACGAACACCATTATGGCGGCACATCCACATTTTATATCCATACCCTTGCAACCAGTCGCTGTCTTCCGGTTTCATTTTCAGATCATCCTTTTTAGCTCCTGAAGGCAACGATGCAATTTTATAGGTAGTCATTTCATCAATCCACGATTTGGCGATTAGCTGTTTGCCGTTCCATTTTCCTTTTTGCAGAATGAACTGACCCAGTTTGGCCATATCTTCGGTTTTGACATACAATCCCCAACCACCCAGGTTGATGCCCTGTGGACTTTCTTCCCAGGTTATACCATCGATTCCAAGCGGCTCAAACAAGCGTGGAGTAAGGTAATCGATTACCTTCTGACCTGTTACTTTCTGCACAATGGCCGAAAGCATATACGTGGCCAGACTGTTGTAATCGAAAACTGTTCCCGGTTTCGATTCGAAAGGTGTTGCCAGTATTTCCTGCATCCAGTCAGCGCCTTTTATATCCCTCACTTTATTCACCAAACCCACATTCTGACCAACCGACATGGTTAACAGGTGGCGTACTTCCAGCTCTTTCAAGTATGGGCTTATTTCTTTGGGTAGTATATCCGGAAAGAAAGAAATCACCTTATCGGTTACTTTCAAACGGTTCTCGGTTACTGCAAAACCAACTGCTGTAGCGGTAAATGTTTTACTTACTGAATTCATAATGTGGTTCTTATTGGCTGCATTATCGCCCAGCCATGTTTCGAATACCACTTTCCCATGGCGAACAATCATCAGGCTGTGCAAATCCTGTCCGCTTTCCTTCACCGCTTTCAGGTAATTACTAATTCCCGTGATATTTACGTTTTCAGCTTCAGGAGTGCTTCGGGGCAAAGATTTTGTGCTCGCTTTTTCCGACTTAGAAAGCGTATTTAGTTCAGGAGAAAAACCAGTCAGAAAAAAGAAAAGAGAAGCTGCTAAGGATAAGGTCAAAAAAGATTTTCGTTTCATGGTTTAGTGTTTATTACCGGCCCGAATCCTCAATTGATTCGGGCCGGAGGTTAGTTTTTAATAAATCAATATCCAAAAAGCGATTTATTTAACAAATAAATCAAACTGTTTTAAGTAGTCGTTTCCGTGCCATCCGCCATCGGTCAAAAACATAAGGCAACGGCCTTTGAGTTCATCTTCGAATTGCAAGGATATTCCGCCAATGCCCATTCCGATTCGTGCATTTCCAAAAACACCAACATAATTCCAGCCGTTGGCTTTTGGATCGCCTGTGACGTCAGCTACTTTATCCGAAACCCAAATGCTAAAGAACTGGTTTCCGCGACTTCTGAACTGGTCAAGGTACAGATTGATTTTGTCAATCGATACAGGTTTCTGGAAATCGAACACATAGCGGCCTTCGCCATTGTCGAACCAGGTTGTATCGGCCAGGCTTCCGGACTGCGAATCCAAAATTTGCGACACGTCTATTTTAGTGTTCTGGTAATCTTTACCTGCAGCCGATTTTCCAGTAGCATAATATGCCACAGTAGTTTTATTCCCCGACTGAACATCGGCAAAATCTTCAGTTGACGGAAGTGTCTTCACAATAACAGTGTCCATTCCCTGGCTTTTCAAATACCATTTAATTCTTGAAGCAACACGTGGGTCTTTCGACTCAATTTTGTCGGTGATAAACAATGGTTTCTGGTTCCATTTCATAGGTTTCAGGTCGGCGGTGATGTATTCTGTTCCACGCAACTGAGCCTTTTTAGCGTCTTTAAAATCGTCGTAAAGTGGCTGAAGCGGAGTCACATCTTCATTGGTTTTATTGGCCACGGTAATCGCAAATATTTTAATCTTGTCGTTGACCGGAAGTGTGATGGATTTTGCTCCCTTCGGCAGACTGATTTCGTATTTGTATAGGTAGCTGTACTGGTAGGCATCGTTGGCACCAGCCGAGTGACGGTGCGAAGCGTACCAGGCAATGTTATCGCGTTTCGAATACGGGCTGGTGATTTCAGAAACTTTCAGATTATTGAAGTAAAGTTTGCGGCCATAATGTTGTCCAATCCAACCGGTCCAATCCTGAACATTCAGTTTCACGGTCTGGTTACCTACTTTCAGGTTACCCTGAGTATCTTCACTGGCAGCAGCCAGAATATACAATTTATTGAAGTTGCCTGCAGGAAGTTCAATTTTCTGACCTTTGGCAGCTACGGCATTCTTTGCTCCGTCGGCACTGCTTCCAATGGTAAAGCTGATGTCTTCGCTGGTTATTTTTGTAGGAATCAATTCGGCAGGAATGGTAAGACCATTAACCAGGTTTCCATCGCTTCTGTTTTTGTCGGAGCTGATCACATCCTGATCGAATGGCAGAACAATGGCTTGCTGAGCTGGTAATGCAAATGAGGTAGCAGGGTTGGCAAATTTAACAGCGAAACTGCGCATAGCAAACGAAGTCATGTCGAAATTCAGTGTTCCAGTGGCGAAATTGGCCGTTCCAACTTTCTTTTCCTGACCATTTACTTCGTAGGCATCGATTACTTTTCCGGGGAAACTAACCGAAACGCCACTGGCATTTTTGCCATAAAGCTCGTTAAAACGAACAATGTAATAATCGCTTTCTTCAGCTTTTTTGAAGGCCATTACGTCAACCTTGTGGGTATTGATCCGGATCAGCGAAATCTCTTTTCCATAAGCACCTTCGTGTTTGGCGGTTTCGAATCCAATAAGCGGAGTATTCAGGAAGCTGGCCTGCCATGGTGTTTTGGCATAAGCCCAGTCGCCCACATGGGCATAAATACCGTATTTAAAATCGTGAAAACCCCAGTCCTGCGTACTCTGATAAACGTAGTCTCTGGCCTTTGGCGTGTACATCAGTGTCAGGCGCAAGGTGCTGTTATCGGGTTTATCCGAGCCATATTTACAATCTTCCAGAATGGAAACGCCATAATTATTCGGACGGTCTGTCAGGTCGATCCACTGACGTCCCGGCACTTCAAATTTCACATCGTTGTTGGTTGTGCGCTGAATAGCTGCAGTACTAAGTCCGTATGTAGCAAATTCGTTGGTTACCGTTGTCGGGAATGCAGCTTTCAGGCTTACTCCTTTCGACTGCCAGTCGATTTTATTGCTTACCTCAACGCATTTACCGGCATCACCTTCAGCCAAACTGATGATTTGGGTAATTTCAGAATTCTGTCCTTTTTTAGTTACTTCAAGTGCCACACGCACCGGGCCATTCTCCACAATCCGAACTTTTACCTCTTTATTCATAAAATCAAAAGGTGGATTTTTACGGTCTTTCCAGTCCATGTTCCATGCTGGCCAAGACTGTGGACTCTCTCTCTGAAACTGAAGTGATGCCGGTTTCGAGAGTACTTCTTTCAAGGCTTTCTTATCGTAAACACTGGCAATATCGCCATTGGCATCAATCGTTACTTTGAAATAGTTGTTTTCCAAAGTCTGCGGAGTAACCACCAGACTGGTGGCAGCAGGCGCTTCGGTTGTTTCGCGAACATCAAAAACAGACAATCCGGCAGATGGAAGTTTACCCAGGAAGATCAGTTTAAGTTTGTTGTTAGCCGACGAAATAATCTGCGATGGAACGGCACTTCCGTTTTTATCGAACACCTTCACGTTGGTTGGCAATTTCGTGTAAGCCAGTTCGGCAGTCACCACATCTTCGCGTTCTAGCGCAACAGGGTTATAAACTACAACCGCTTTACCGGTTACCTGTGTATTCATGCCATGAGCGATAGCGCTGACCGAATTTTTCAGAACTGCAGAAAAACCGTTGGCTGCAACAAATTCATCGTTCCATGCATAATTGTAAGCCAGTGGAGTACTGGTTCCGGGAAGAATATCGTGAAACTGGCTACCCAGTACTTCATCCCAGGAATTGTTAATTTTGGTCATTGGATAGGCAGCACCACCCATCCAGTCGGCAACAGAGGCCACTTCTTCGGCTGATTTAGCCAGAATTTCGTTCTTGCGGTTGGCGCGTTTCATAAAGGCTTCTGAAGTCATTGAACCCGAACTGTGCTCTGTAAGCAACAAATCGCCTTTATAGGTTGGTAATTTCGCTCTCAATTCAGGAGTAATGTCTTTAAAAATCTGATCGGAAGAAGTAAGTATTACCTTGAAATTACTGTCGTCGTGACGAAGGCTGTTTACGGCATTCACAACAGAAAATTCGCGGGGAGCACCACCGACATCACCTGTTCCATAGTAACGGAAGTCAAAACCAACACCATATTTGCTGATGTTACTTTCCATACGATCTGTCCATTCTTTGTTTTTGTCCAAGCGTTCTTCGATATTACTTCCGTAACCCGTTCCGTTTAAGGCTGCCAACAAGCCTTTGCCGTCGGGACCTTCCCAAACGCCCACGTTAAAGGGCAGTCCGTTGGCCGAACCCCAGGTGAGTTTTTGAGTTGAGAAACCCAACAATCCGGCATGATTCCATACCGAAGGTAAGGTAGCTACAAAACCAAAACAGTCGGGTAGCATATAATCGTAGCTTTCTTTGTTGAATTCGCGTTTGAAGAAAAGGTTTCCGTATAGTACCTGACGAATAACCGACTCGGACGATGAAATATTGACTTCACCTTCGTCAACTGATGATCCGGAAACAAACCAACGACCTTGCTTGATGTAATCTTTTACCTTCAGATACATCTCAGGATAATATTCCTTCATCATGTTGTAACGGCGCGATCCGGTAAAATTGAATACATAGTCAGGATATTTTTCGAGGAGTTTGAAGTTGTCCACCATCGTATTCTTGATGTATTCATTGATAGTTGTTGGATATTCCCAGTTCCACTCGGTATCCAAATGAGCATACCCAATGGTGTACAATACTTTATCTTTGGAGATATCGTATTTTTCCCTTTTTTCCAATGGCTGGGCGGACATTAAAAATGGTAAAAGTAATCCTCCGGCAAGGAGGCCATAAAAACGTTTTTTCATTTTGAGATATTTATAATTATTGAATTAGATTTTTCCTTCCTTGACCAGTTTCAGCACCAATTCACCAAACAGGGTATTTGCCCAGGCAAACCACGAACGGGTGAAGTTTTTCGGATCGTCTTTGTGGAACGTTTCGTGCATAAAACCGGTGTCAGCATCGGTAGCAACCAGTATTTTCAGGCAACTGGCTATTTCGGTGTCACTGTTGCTGGTCATGGCCAGCATGATGAGGCTCATGGGCCAAACCATATCGTAACCTACGTGCGGACCGCCAATTCCTTCTCCGGCCTTGCCTTTGAAAAAATAAGGGTTGTCGGTACTCCAGACGAGTTTCCGGGTATTCTGGTAAATCGGGTCGTTTTTATCGACACATCCCAGGTATGGCAAGCCAAGCAGGCTGGGCACATTGGCATCGTCCATTAAGGCTTTATTGCCAAATCCATCCACTTCGAAAGCATATACTTTGCCATATTGGGGGTGATTCACGATGGCATATTTCTGAATGGCAGCTTCAACTTCTTTGGCCAGTGCAGTGCATTTATCGGCAAAGGCCTTGTCGTTGGTTACTTTATTGCTGATTTCGGCCAACTGGCGCAGCGAAGTCACGGCAAACAGGTTCGATGGAATCAGGAAACCGTAAGTTGTTGCATCGTCAGATGGACGGAAAGTTGAATTGATCAAACCGACCGGTTTCAGTGGTTGTCCCCACCCGCCATTCGATACAGTGTCTAATTGGCGATCGGTTTTCCGGAGAAACGAGTATGGCCCGAGATTGTCTTTGCGCTGTTGTTCGATGAACGTTTTGTAGATCAGCTTGACGGCTTTCTTCCAGTCGGCATCAAAAACGGCGGTGTCGCCTGTGGTTTTCCAGTAATGGTAAGCCAAACGAACGGTGTAGCAAAGCGAATCGATTTCCCATTTGCGCTCGTGCAATTCGGGTTTCATGTCGGTAGCATCCGTTTTCCATTCCGATCCGGTTGAGCCTTCGTTGAACGAATTAGCGTACGGATCAATCAATACACATTTGGTTTGACGGTTGATTACCCCGGCCAGCAATGCTTTCAGTTTGAGGTCTTCGTTGGCCAGTGGCAGGTAAGGCCAAACCTGTGCTGCCGAATCGCGCAGCCACATGGCATCGATGTCGCCGGTAATCACGAACGTATCGGGTTTGCCGTTTTTTGTTTTGAATCGAACGGTGGTGTCCAGCGTATTCGGGAAACAGTTTTCGAACATCCAGGCCAGTTTCGGGTCTTTCAGTTTGGCTTTAGTTTGCTGAATGACTTTTTCGACAGCCGCCGATGTAAAGTTCCGCTTTTCAGGAGCAGGACGTTTGCTCACATAGCTCACTCCATTGAGCGTTGATGCCAATAGTTTGCCCGATCCGGCAATGGCCAGCCCGGCTACGGTTAAGCCGCTGTTCAGTATAAAATTTCTTCGTGTTGTCATATTTGTAGAATGTGTTTACTATATAAAACCTCTTGGTTGCTTTTTACCCTTTCATCCATTTTCAAATTATCCATATCTTATTTTGAATCCGAAAGAATCTGTTCTATCATCCCCAGCTCCTCTTTGCTGAATTTCAGATTCCGGAGGGCGGCCACATTGTCGTTGAGCTGAGCCACCGAGCTGGCGCCAATCAATACCGAGCTCACCCGCTGATCTTTCAGCAGCCAAACCAACGCCATTTGGGCCAGGGTCTGCCCTCTTCGTTGCGCAATCTCATTCAGTTTTTTCACTTTTTCAATAGCAGAGCTTACCTGTTCAGGCTGCAGGAAACCCCACGATTTAGCCGCACGAGAGCCTTCCGGAATGCCGTTCAGGTATTTGTCAGTCAACAAGCCCTGCGCCAGTGGAGAGAAAGGAATACACCCGACACCCTCATTTTCCAGCACATCCAGCAATCCTCCTTCGACCCAACGCTCGAACATTGAGTATTTCGGCTGATGAATCAGGCAGGGGGTTCCCAGTTCTTTCAATATTTTAGCGGCTTCAGCAGTGCGCTCAGCCGAATAATTTGATAAGCCCACATACAATGCTTTTCCTTTACGTACGGCCTGATCGAGCGCCATCATCGTTTCTTCCAGCGGCGTATCCGGATCAGGACGATGCGAATAGAATATATCTACATATTCCAGATTCATGCGCTTCAAACTCTGGTCGAGGCTCGAAAGCAGGTTTTTGCGACTTCCCCACTCGCCATAAGGTCCGGGCCACATCAGGTAACCAGCTTTGGTCGAAATGATCAGTTCATCACGGTGCGGAGCCAGATCGAGTTGCATAATTTTTCCAAAATTTTCTTCAGCCGATCCGGGAGGCGGACCGTAATTATTGGCCAAGTCGAAATGGGTTATTCCCAGGTCGAATGCACGGCGGCACATGGCCCGACCGTTCTCAAAGACATCAACACCACCGAAATTGTGCCACAAACCCAACGATATGGCCGGAAGTTTTAATCCCCATTTTCCACACTTGTTGTAGGGCATTTGGCTATAACGGTTTTCATCAGCTACATACTGCATATACAATTTATTAATTGGTTATTAATTGGTTCATTTTTCAGAAGTAAATGTGGAAGCCGGCAAACCTTCCTGGTTAAACAATGTTGCGGCAAAACCATCGCTCCAGGCATACCTCACATAGACCGGCGAAGCCACCGATGGACTTTCGACCTCCACGTTATTTCCTTCAATTTTTGCTTTTGCCGAAACAAAAACCTTATCAGCTCCAGCTACCTCGAATCCGGCAAGTTCGGTTGCTGACTTTTGTAAACCACTGCCTACCGAAGCAGTTTCAAATTCGACGATCAGCTTTTTGCCTGACAGAATAACCCGTTTGTATAAGGGACCGGAACATACTTGTTTCTTTCCATATTCATTGGCAAGTGCAAAACGAGCCAGCCGATCACCAACTTCCTGTTTGTAGGCCGGATGTGCCGAGGTCAGCTTACCAATATCGAGTGTGATGACCATGCCGGTCTTCGGCAATTTCAAGGCATAACGCTGGGCATCGCGCAACTTCTGAGACTGTTCTTTCTGATCGGGGGCATTGTATAGGTTTGGAGCAATCTGCACATAATAAAACGGGAATTCATATCCCCATTTGCTTCTCCAATCGGTAATCATCAACGGAAATAGTCGTTTGTATTGCTCGGCGCGACCTACATTCGATTCGCCCTGATACCAAATCGCCCCTTTGACGGTGTAAGGCACTAAAGGATTGATCATCGCATTAAAAAGTACGGTCGGCGAATTGCTATTCAACTGGGAGGTGTTGGGTCGTTCTGAGATATCAGTTTTCAATCCATAGGTATAAAATTTGCCTCCAAGGTTTTCAGCAACCAGTCGCGATTTCCATTCTCCTTCGAGCAAAACTACATCACCTTTGCTGTTAGACAAGGTAATGGGACCATTTATAAAACCCGGGCCGCCAGTGTCGATAGCACGAATGGCAATTGTATTTTTTCCTTTCCGCAGAAATTCTTTTGAAACGACCAGTTCGCGTGGTGTGGTCGAAGATCCGGAGTTCATGATTCCGCCTACCGAATGACCATTAACAAACGATTCGTCCATATCATCCACCGAGCCTATTTTAAGTACATAATCGCTGCTCAGATCCTGAATATCAACTTTTTTACGGAGCCACAACACTCCATCAAATTCGCCCGATTTTACCAGATCGAATCTTCCGGGCAACCTCATGGCATCCCATTTAGAGTCGTCAAACTGGGGGTCAGCTGCTGATGCATCCTCCACCTGCAAATTTTTCCAGTCTTCATCAGATCGCGGAACAGCCATAAATTGCCATTTTATCAACCAGTTATTGATTGTAGTTTGCAAGGCACTTAGCCCATCTATGGTCGAATTAAAATCGCCCAGTTTAACCAGCGACTCCTTGCTGGTCCATGCTTCAGCCGGAGTTCCGCCGATCGATGATTGAATAATGCCAATGGGAACATGAAGTTCCTGGTGAAGCTTAAGTGCGTAGAAATAAGCTGTAGCGCTAAAATCGCCAACCGTTTGCGGCGATGCTGGGGTCCATTTTCCACCACCCAGCGAATCAATGGGCATAGTGGCAATGTTAAACGGAACTTTTAGCAAACGAATCTGTGGATAATTGGCCTGCGCGATGGCTTGTTTCGAATTACGCACCGTGTCTTCAGGAAGCCAGCCCTTTACTGGCAGATCCATATTCGATTGTCCCGAAGCCAGCCATACTTCTCCAATCAGCACATCGTTGAGCTGAATCTTTTGGTTACCACTGCCAATGTGAATCACAAACGGGCCACCCGCTTTCGGAGTTGACAGATTTAATTTCCAATGACCGGAAGCATCGGCGTTGGTCGAGGCTTCAGCTCCCCAACTGGAAGAAACCGTCAGCTTTTGTCCCGGGGTACATTCGCCCCAAAAGGCAACTTTTTCGTTTTGCTGCAACACCATGTGATCCGAAAACAAACGGTTCAACCGTAATTCATTTTTTTCAACAGCCCGGGCCGAATAACCCAACAAGCTGCCAACCAGAACCATCAAGCACATAACTTTTTTCATTTCTTTCGAAAATTAAATTTTTGAACTCATTTTCTATTTTACCCGCAAAAACCGCTCACAGAAAGGAGACAAAACATAAACCGGATCTCCTTTTTGTGTTAATTTTCCCGTCTTCTGATCAATCGCAAAAACAACGGCATTGTTACTGTCCTGATTGGTCACCAGCAACCAATGCCCGGTAGGATCAAGTTCGCAGTTACGTGGTGTTTTTCCCTGGGTTAAAATATGCTGTATCAAACTTAAACGACCAGTTTTCTCCTCAACAGAAAATACAGCCACACTATTGTGACCGCGGTTAGTGGCATACACAAATTTACCACTGGGATGAACAAGAATTTCTGCACAGGTACTTGTTCCGTTATAATCTTTCGGAAGTGCCGAAATGGTTTCGAATTGCGTTAACACACCCTTTTTATTATCCCATTCAAAGCGAATGATTGTACTACCCATTTCGTTGATCAGGTATGCAATCCGGCCATTGGGATGAAACGTCACATGGCGGGGACCTGAACCGGGAAGCACCGACGCAAAAGCCGGGTCGTTTGGTTGCAAGGTGCCTGTTGTCGAATCAAACCGGTACACATACAGCTTGTCAACACCCAGATCGGGAACCAGCACAAAACGGTTGGTCGGATCGACACAAATACAATGTGGCCGTGGCTGTGTTTGCCGGGTTGGATTGACACTGGTGCCCGTGTGCTCAACAAAAGCTGTTCGCTCACCCAGGCTTCCGTCGGGCAAAACGACATATACCGAAATACTTTTCCCATCGTAATTGGCTACCATCACAAATTTACCAGTTGCATCCAAACTGCAATAACTTGGATCGCCACCACCGCTGGGTTTCTCATTCAGGAAAGTAAGCCGGGCAGTCGAAGGATCGATGGCATAAGCGCTCACCCCACTTCCGGGTGCAGAGTTACAGGTGTACAATCTTTCACCGTCGGGCCGAAGCACAAAATATGCCGGGGCAACGGCTTCCTGAATAAAAACAGGTCTTGTCAACTGACCGGTTTCCGTATCGAAATGCGCCAGCGAAAATCCATATTGCGGGCCTTTGCCATGCGATCCAAAATACACATAATAATCGGCTGCAGTTGCCGGATTATTCAGAATTACCAGAACTGCAACTATAAATACCGTAAAAAAATGCAGAATAACTCGTTTCATCGATTTCATTTTTATCATTAATTTTCTTTTGCCTGAAATGAAATTGTAGCGTCTTTAAGTCCGTTCGAAGTGGCGGTTAAAACCACATTTCCTGATTTTTCGGCCGCACCAACAAACACCATACATTTTCCACTAAATGCTTTGCGGAAAGGAGCTTTATCCGGAGTATGATCGGAAGCATCGCCGTTGCCAGCACCCACAACCGTTCCAACACCTTCAACCTTAAAATCGACCTGATTGTCAGCGGTAGGAACAACGCGACCCTGAGCATCCAACACTTCTACTTCAACGCGGGCAATATCTTCACCATCGGTAAGAAGAATTTTACGATCAGATTTCAATCTCAATGAGGCAGGCGCTCCGGTTGTTTCAATGGTTTCGTCAGCCGCAACTTCTGTTCCATTAAAGCCTTTTGCTGAAATATTACCGGGAGCATATTTTACCATCCATTCGAGGTGACCGTTGCGCGGCATATCTTTAACTCCCAGGCTTGCGCCGTTGCTGAATAATTCCACCCGCGCGCAATTGCTTAAAACCACCACATAAATCTCCTGTCCTTCTTTTCCGGCCCAATTCCAATGTGGCAAAATATGAATCATAGGAGTTATAGTCCACCACGACTGAAAATAATAGTACGAGTCTTTCGGGAATCCACATAAATCGAGCGCCCCACTTTGGTTTAAAATGGCCGGCCATCTTGCTTCTCCTTTGTAATCAAAACCAGTCCAACTGAAACTTCCAGCCATGAAAGGCCTTTCTCCAATTGATTTCCAGCAGTCTCTTACAACGCTGTAAGATGACACAATCGATTTTTCCTTATCATCTTCATATTTACCACGGGTCATTTTAGTGCTCGAAGTTTCGCTTCCAAACATCGGCATCTTTGGAAATTCTTTATGAAACTGGTCATAAATTTCGGGGCTGTAGTTAACGCCCATAATATCTTCAACTGTTCTGAAACCCGGCATGAACCACTTCCCATTCATCGCGCTTGTAACCAAACGAGTGGTGTCATACTGATGTACTGTTTTCATCATTCCACTCATCATTTGGACTCCTTCTTCCGAACCTTGCAGCCATTCCTCGTTACACATCGACCACAGAATTATGCTGGGGTGATTGCGATCGCGCTGAACCATATCGGCCAAATCCTGAGGATTCGAATAAATATGACCCGGCTCAGTGTGATCCATGTAGGTATCACCCAAGTGACGGTTTTCGTCCATAACCAACATTCCAAGTTCATCGCAGGCATTCAGCAAAGCCGGACTTGGTGGGCAATGTCCAACGCGCCATGCGTTGCAACCCATGGATTTGAGTTGTTTCACGCGCCAGTATTCCAGCGAGTCGGTTAAAGCGGCGCCAATAACGGCAAAGTCGTTATGGCAACACATTCCCTGAATTTTTACCGGTTGACCATTCAGAAAAAATCCTTTATCAACATCGAAACGGATGGTGCGAATTCCGAATGGAGTAAATGTCGAATCGATCGTTTTTCCATCCATTTTTACATAGGTACACAACTTATAAAGATTGGGTGTGTCCAATTTCCAAAGACTTGGATTTTTAACCGATCCAACCTGATCCAACTCCTGAGCTTCGCCTACCAAAACAGTTGTTTCACTCTTAATCTCATCGACAGTATTCCCGGCCTTATCAATTAAACGGGAAACCAATTCGCACTTAGCCGGAGTGGTTCCGGAGTTTATAATCTTTGTTTTGATGTTAATTTTTGCAGCTGAGACTGTTCCGTCGGCACCTGGTTCCGGCAAATCCGTTGAAACAAATGTGCCCCATGGTGCCACATGCAGTTTGCTGGCCATATTTAACCAAACATGGCGATAAATACCGCCTCCTTCATAAAACCAACCTTCGAAACGACGTGGATCGGTATAGACAGCCAACACATTTTCGCCACCAAAATTGGCAGCTTCGTTAATGTCATATCTGAACGAAGTATAACCACTGGTGTGTTGTCCAAGTTTTTTACCATTCAGATAAACGATGCTGTTACGATATACGCCGTCAAAATCAATCCAAACACTTTTGTCAGCGGCCGACGATGGCAAGATAAATGTTTTGCGGTACCAGGCGGCAGGCATAGGTAAAAATCCATGTGCACCAGGCGCTGATTGGGTAAAAGTTCCTTCCGACACATAATCATGAGGCAAATGGATTGTCTTCCAGTCGTTATCGCTGAAACCCGCTTCGAATGGCTGTGTTTCCATTTCTACCGGCACTTTTTGTCCCAATGTTACTGCGGCTGTAATCCCACCGTGAAGACTTGGGGAATTTCCAACCAACAAAGCCAGCGTGTTTGATCCCTTTTCGTCCCATGCCTCATCCACCGAAACGTCGAAAGGATCATTCCATCCTTCATGCTGAGCGATTTGCTTTCCGTTCAGATAAATGGTACAGTTATCGTCAACGGTTTCAAAATGAATGGTGCGATTTGGTCCCTGCATAGCAGGCAATGTTGTTCTGAACCACATAAAACAGGGAGGCCAGCAGCCCATATTATCATCGCCTGATTTTGAATCTTTCCATTCTGCTCCTGAAGTATCAACATCGCGACCGGCATTGACTGTTTCGGTTCCTTGCTTGTTATCAGCCTTACAACGCCAATTAACGATTTCAACGGCATTGGCTAACGTAGCTTCCGGTACCAGTTTGAATTTCCAGCCTGCATCCATCAGAACGCGCCGTCCTTGTGCGGAATCATTAACCTTATTGCTTGAACATTGAATAAAAAGCATTGAGATCAGCAAGGCCATCGCAATGCAACTTAAATTGCCTGACAATCTGATAATGGTTTGAACTCTGGTTGATTTCATAAATTATAATCTTTTTTTATCTGTAGTATTTTATTCGTTCCGTTTCCTGTACTATTCATTCAGAAAACGGAACAAATTTCAGATTCGATTTTATTAATCTGCTGTTGGTGATGACATGGAAGGTGCTGCTGAATCAGAAGCAGTTCCCCAATCCTTGTTTGGACGAGAGCCCATCTGGAATATAAGTTTTCCGCCATTTACGATGTCTTCGTGCGAGAACCATACTTTATTGAGTGGCTGCCCGTTTAAAGTGGCCGACTGTATGTATTTATTCTGTACTGAGACATCTTTAGCCTCAATAACGAATGTTTTTCCACTTTCTAAATGAATGGTAGTCTCTTCAAAAACCGGACTTCCGATGTCATAAATCGGGCGACCCGGACATTGTGGATAAAAACCCATGGCATTAAATACGTACCAACTTGTCATTGCACCACCATCTTCATCGCCACATAAACCAAACGGAGTAGTATCGAACCACAAATCCATAAATTGCCTGACTTTCCTTTGGGTCATCCATGGCTGGCCTGCATAGTTATATAAATACGGAATGTGAAAAGATGGTTCGTTACCCATGCAAAACTGTCCAACTAAACCAGTCATATCTGGCATTTGTCCCTGAAAAGCCAGCTTATCATACGTGCGTCCTTCGATAAATAACGCATTCAGCTTATTCACAAAGTTTGCTTTTCCTCCCATCAGGTTAATTAAACCCTGAATATCGTGCTGTACGTGCCAGGTGTAAGTCCAAGAATTACCTTCTGCAAAATAACCTTCACCGGCAAATCCTCCGGAAAGCTTGGGATCGAACGGATTCACCCATTCACCATCAGCGGTTTTCGGCGACATAAACCCAATTTCAGGATTATATAGATTCTGATAGTTATGCGCTCTTTTCATGAAAAGCTGGTAATCATCTTCTTTACCAAGCGCTTTGGCCATTTGAGCCAGACACCAGTCGTCGTAACAATGTTCAAGCGTTACTGAAACCGACTGCCTTCGATGCCACGGATCGACTTCTTTTACCCATTCGTCGACTCCAATTTCGGGCAACCAGGTTATCTGGTAAGGCATCTTCACATAGGCCTTTTTGTAAAGCTCCTGATCGCTCAATATTTTAACCGGGCCATCAACTTTAGCATCTTTTCGGACAGGAAGTGCCGGAAAAAATCCTTTATCAAAATAGCATTTTTCAAGTTCTGTAATATACCCTGCATCTTTCCATGGAATCATGGTAGCTTCCAATGCATTCTTTTTCATTCCTTCGTAAGCTTTTTCAACATCAAAGTCTCTTAATCCTTTTAAATACGAATCCACAATAACCGCTGTAGAATGAGCGCCGACCATAGCTCCAGAACTGGGCAACCAACCCGATTCCTTGTATGCTTCGACAAAACCCTGAATAGCTTTAATGTTGTCTTCAGGATGAAGAATGCTTTGAAGTGGGTACGCACAACGATAAGTGTCCCAAACGTTTCCCATTGTAGCTGAACGGGTTCGGTAGAGCGAACTGTAAAAAACAGCACGTTCTTTCTCGGTTCCGCCTTTCACAGTAATAATGTCCAGCTCTTTGTTCCATAAATCTTTGGCCTGGTCTTTAACCTGATCAAACGACTTTGACCCAACTTCGCTGGCCAGAAAACTGCGGGCCTCATCCATACTTTTTGTAGAAATACCAATTTTCATTTCTACCATTTCGCTTTTGGTCGTCTGGTAGCTGATATACATTCCGGAGCGTTCTCCAACTATTTTTTTTGCGTCTCTTTCAATTGTATTGTTCTGCCATATTCCGCATGAAGAAAAAGGCGTACTTAACTGAGCAATATAATAATAAGTGACTTCACCGTTTGGAAATGTAGAGCGCCTTCTCGTCCTGTAAGTGGAAGAACCCTCAATCAGGTTATTTCCTTTTGCTTCAACTGTTGAATTTCCACGCAGGTTCAGTAGTAAATTTGAAATTTCATTCTCCGGAAGTGTAAACCGGAAGAGAACAGTATGGTCTGTAATTGTAAATTCGGTATTGATATTTGGATCTTCAAGCAAAACCTGGTAATAATAAGGAGTCGCAGTTTCCATATCATGATCAAATCTTGAAGCATTTTCTTTGGCTCCAATTTTAACATCACCGGTGTTTATCATGATGTTGGCAAAATCAGTTGGAAACCCAAATAGTTTATCGGATAAATACGAGTCCTGAACTTCAGGATTAAAGGTTGGAAACAGACCAACCGCACCTTCAGGTACCCGGATAACCGGAGTTAATCCGCCGGTTTTTGGATTAATCGTTCCGATATATGGATTGACATAATCCACTGGTGTTTTTTCTGTTACCGGGGTTTTACATTGAATGTTCAGGCATAAAAATGCAACTGCCAGAAAAAAAATTGATTTAAATTTTAATGGATTCATTGAAGTTTAGGTATTAAGTTAAAACAGTATTATTCGTGTTCAAAGTTTATCGTTTGTCTCTAGTAATTTCAATGGGTTCGTTTATTTATGAACCGAAAATTTGTAGATAGTCTCTGATTTAAAAGTTTCTCCGGGCCTCAGAATGCAGTTCGGAAATTGTGGTTTGTTGGGCGAATCGGGATAATGCTGCGTTTCGAGACAGAACGCGCCGTATTTGGCAAATGGCTTTTGTCCCCGCCCGATAATCGTCTCGGTCAGGTGATTGCTCGAATAAAAAACAACACCCGGCTCCGTGGTGTAAACTTCCATCGTCCGGCCGCTTAAAGACTCATAGGCTTTGGCCGCCAAAGCCAGTTGACCGGATTGATTTCGCAACACGTAAGTCAGATCGTATCCGGTGGCATTTTTGACATCAGCAATACGTTTCCCAATCAATTGCGGCGTGGTAAAATCGAACGGCGTTTCTTTAACATCCAGTATGCGACCCGTTGGAATATTATCATCACCCCATTCGAGGTATTGATAGGCCAGAATATTCATCTCGGTATTAAGTACTTTACTGTCTTTTCCTCCGGAAAGGTTAAAATACGTATGATTGGTTAAAACCAGAGGGGTAGCCTTGTCGGTAACAGCCGAATAATCAATCCGGAGTTCATCCTTGCTGGTTAGCGTATAAACAATCGTCACATTCAGGTTTCCGGGATAGCCTTCCTCTCCGTCTTTACTGAAGTAGGTCAGTTTCAGAGCCATATCCTTTTTACCAGACACCTCCTCAATGTTCCAGATTCGCTTGTGAAAACCTCCTATTCCCCCGTGAATAAAAGAACTAAGGGTATAATCCTTGCCATCAAGAGTGAAGGTTTTATTTGTGATTCGGTTGGCTACACGGCCCACAGCGGCTCCCATCAGCGAATTGGCCCGACCGGTATACGACTTCAGCGAATCGAATCCCAGCACTACACTGGCCATTTCTCCGTTTTTATCCGGAGTGATAATATCGCTGATTGTTCCGCCGAAGTTGATCACTTTCACCTGCATCCCATGGCAGTTGGTGAGCGTATATTCATAAATTTTTTGCCCTTCGGTTTCACCAAAAAGCGACTTTGTTATCGAAGGTTTTACGGACTTCCCGGATGCCAGAAGAGGCTCCGCCGGTTTTGACCCGGCGAAAGCCTCAACTGTAACCAATAGAAAACAAATTATACCATAAATTAATAATACTCTCTTCATCTGTAATTTATATTTAATTTTCTTTTAGTCACAAGGAATTGCCCTGCGCTATTTGCATAAAGGCTTTTCAACTTACAAACCGAACTATTGGGTTGTAATCACCAGTGTCTTTCCTTTTTTCAAATCATCGTGCGAAATGAAATAGCCATTCAGCTTTTTACCATCGTATGTAATGTCGGTAATCTTCTTTCCGGAATTCTTCTTCTCGATAGTGAATGTGGTATTGTCATCCAGTTTCATTTCAATTTTGTCAAAAATTGGCACGGATACAATGTACTTGGGATCTGCAGGTGAATAGGGGTATATTCCAATTGCATTCAATACATACCATCCGGTCATCGATCCCTGATCATCCATTCCAGGCAATGCAAGTCCTTCTGGTCCCATTCCAAAGTAATCAGACAACAATTTATTGAGGATAACCTGAGATTTTTCCGGTTTGTTAATGAAATAATAGAGATACGGATAATTGAAGTCGGGCTGATTACCCATGCAAAACTGCCCCATAAAACAGGATACATTGTCGATAGCATATCCTCCCCAAGGTATTGAGAAGAGAGAATCAACTTTCAGTTCAAAGTCTGCTGGACTCTTGAATAGACCAATAAGTCCAGGTGTATCATGAGGAACGAAAAATGTCGACTGCCAGGCATTTGCTTCGCGGTACATAAATTCGTAGTAGGGATATTGCGGATTAAACGGAGTTACCCATGTACCATCAGCCAGCCGGCCTCTCATAAACTCTGTCTGGGTATCGAATACATTCTTGTAGTTCTTGCTTCGTTTCATCATCGAATTGTATGTTGCTGTATCACCAAGCTCCTTGGCCATCAAAGCAATTGAATAATCAGAATATGCAAATTCAAGCGTTTTGGTAGTTCCCGCGGTAGATACAGTTTCGGTTACCGGATTCTGAATATTTTCTTCAGGGACATAACCGAGTTGTAAATACTGCGCATTGTGTGGTCGTGCACCTCTAACACCTTCGCCCGTTGGAGTATTTGCATTATTAAGCATAAGCTGGTAGGCTTTCTTTACATCGTAGTCCTTTACGCCGCGCAGATACGAACCGGTAATGTAAGACGAACCGAAATCGCCATGAAAGGAAGTTGGCAAAAATCCCGAACGCTCACCACTAAGAATCAAGGATTTGATGATGTTATTACTAACCTCGGGCAGAAGCATATCCAAAAGAACCAGCTTGGTACGGAAAGTATCCCAAAATGCAGGGCTTGAATAGGTTTCGAACCCGGGATTCATGACATTCGTTGTAGGTGCAGGTGCCGGAGTTTCGCCTGGAACTCTCCGCCTTCCATCCCAAACCGCAATTTCACCGTTCACATCGGATGTAATACTCGGAAACCAGTACTGCCGGTAAAGGCATGTATAAAACATTTCTTTTTGCTTTTCTGTTCCGCCCGTTACTTTTATTTTGTCAAGTAGAGTTTCCCAGCTTTCATTGGCATCATTACGTACCTGTTCGAAGCTCTTATCTGCAATTTCTTTTTCGTAGTTGAGTTTTGCATTCTCAGGGCTTACGCTGGAAATACCGATTTTAACCTCCAATGGTTTGTCTGATTTTTCGAAACTGATAATGGGAATATCAATGTTACCAGTAAGCTTTCTTTGACCGCCAGCACCCTGACCACTGCGCGGAATGTCGGGCTGATCTGGATTACGTTTGCTGATATCAATACTTTTAATCTTTTCGTTCATAACGGCGTAGAAATATAGATTGCCCTGTTTCCCTGTAACAATGTTATCGCCACCTTGATTGAGTTCCCAGCTGCTGCTACCTCCGCCTGAATGTACCAGGTCGAATGCTAATTTTTTATCCTGACCTCCCTGATAGGTATATTTATGGTAGGCACACCTTTTGGTCGCAGTAAGTTCTGCGCTAATCTTATATCGCTCCAGAAGAACCTTATAGTATCCGGGATGCGCCTCTTCATTCGAGTGAGTGTAGCTCGAAGCGAAATCATCAGCGGTGAAATTAACACCTTCGAGCGGCATGATAGGTATATTAAGTCTCCCCCACTGGGTTCCGCTTGTTTGTGCAAATGCTTTGATTGTATTGACTTCATACTCGTAGCCACTACCGCTGCCATAGGTTGTGACCGGAACTACCTGCACCATAGCGAATGGCACGGTAGCTGCTGGTCCCAGCAGCCCGTTCCAGGTGCGCCAGGGTGGAACATAACCGAGATCAGCAGAGTCAGTTAGAACCGTTGTTCCGATAAACGGATTTACATAACTCGTTAGATGAATTTTTGGTTTAGTGCAACCAAATGTAAGTAGCATGAATCCTGCTATTAGAAATCTTCCAATTCTTTTCATATTTATTTAATTTATATTACGCTTATCAATTAAAAAACTACTTATTGACTTAAAATCAATGTGTTGAAAATAAGTATTCAGTCTCAGGCATGGTTGTAATTGTTGCGCTTCCCGAAGTCAGGCCTTTGCCGCTAACCGTAATGGTAACTTCTCCTGGGTTATCCGTTGATTGGACAAATGCTTTCAGCATTCCCTGCCAGGTATATTTGTGATCGACAAATTTTTCAGGCTCAGTTCCATGAATATTGGCATTCGAATCGGCGCTTCCCAAGCCAATGAGTGTTGCTTCGCCGCTCACATTCACGGTTAACGAAGCATCTGCATCCTCAATTACGTTTCCGTTGGCATCCTCAATAGTGACGGTTACCAGCGACACATCGCCTGCTGTGGCAATTTTGCCAGGCTTAGGCGTGACCACAATTTTGGAGGCTTTAAGCATCGGTTTAAAAATTTGTGTATCCATCACCACGCCACCGTTTTTGCCTATAAATTTGAGTGTGCTGCCCAGAACAAAATATTCGAAATCGTCGAGCGCGACATCTTTCTTCAAGAGTGTTTTATACGCGCTAAACTCGTTTGTTCCGTCGTGAGTGCGCATGGTGATGGTCTTTTTCAATTCGTCATCGATATAAACTTCCACCGTTTCGCAATTCGACCAACCCATAAACGCGATCGGATCGCCTTCATAGCCTTTCCAGCCACCAGCCGAAGGTTCAACATGCACAGTCCATTTTCCCATTTGGAAACCCCATTCAGCCTTTGCTCTCCAATACCTGATGGTTGGCTCGTGAACCATATTCCACAATTTTCCTTCGCAGGCCAATTCGGGCCAGGCATGTTCGCCTTTATAGGCAAACCCTGTCCATGGGCAACTTCCTGAAATGAAGTCACGTTTCTGTATAAATTCAATCCCGTCCTCAAACGTATATTCACTGATGAAGAATTTGCGGTCAGGGTAAGTCTTATGGTCGGCATCAATTTTATTCCAATTGATCCAGTTGTATCCATGCACATCCCAAACATACTGATAAGCCGGATTTCCTTTTGATCCATCCAGTGCCCAGGATACATTAATTGCACTGGTAACCGGGCGGCTTGGATCTTCAGAAACAACTATTTTTTTGTGTTTATTGGCAACCATTAAGCCTTCATCGGTTCCCTGCAAATAATCTTCGTTGGCTAAACTCCAAAGAATTACACTGGGGTGATTCCGATCACGGCGGATCATGTCTTTCAGAGCCTGGGCGTCAAAATCAGTATTTCTAAAATAACGTGTCTCATCCCAAACCATAACGCCATATTTGTCGCAGGCATCCATTTCCTCGGGCGAACGAACATTATGAGCTCCCCGCAACAATATAATTCCGGCATCAGCCATCTGTTTGATGTTTTCGTAATGTATTCGTTTGGGAATTGCACAGCCCAGTCCGGCATAGTCATCATGGTTATTCACTCCGTTGAGTTTATAGTGTTTTCCATTCATAAAAAATCCCTTGTTCGGATCGAAATAAAATGTCCTGATTCCAAAATTGGTAGTATATTCATCGGTTACAACGTCGTTGCGCAAAACTTTTGAAACGACTTTGTAAAGGGTTGGTGACTCGGGACACCATAGTTGTGGAGAAGTCACATTGATGTTCTGATCGAATTTAATGGTTGACTTACCTGAAATTGAGGCTTTGCTGCTCAGGGTTGCAACCACCTGATTATTCATGTCCATGATGACACTTTGCAGAGTACAACCTATTGACGAACCATATTCGTTCATTACTTCAGTTTTAATATTGACCGTCGCGTTTTCGGCTGTAACTTTTAGCGTGGTTACATAGGTTCCCCATTTGGCAACGTGCAGCTTATCGGTGATCACCATCCGTACCGGACGATAAATACCCCGCCCCTCGTACCACCAGCCTTCGTTCTTCTCTGCATTCAGCTTTACTGCAATAACATTTTCCTGACCAAAACGGATAAAAGGAGTCATGTCGTAAACAAAACTGGTGTAGCCACTGGGGTTATTTCCCAACAATTCGCCATTCAAATAAGTATAGCTATCGCGGAAAGCCCCGTCAAACTCAATAAAAACTTTTTTATCGCTACAATCAGCCGGAATCTTAAACCGTTTTCTGTACCAACTCATTTCACGTGGCATGTACCCTTGTGATCCGGGTTTCTTGTGGGTCGAATATTTCGAGTATCCGCTCTCATCCATCGTATTGTCTAAACTATATGGGCCATCCATGGCATAATCGTGCGGAACAGAAACGCGGCTCCAGGCAAAGTCATTGAACCAGGCTTCCTTGGCGCCGTCGGGATCGAGCCCTTTGAGAAACTTCCAGCCCGACCACCAGTTTTCGGTAATGCGCTGCGCCTTGACAGTTGAGATTAAACCGGCGAATAAGAAAATGGACAACGATAGAAAACATATTTTTGTCGTTCTTCCAAATGATAATTTAAGAATATTCATTACTGTTGTTGATTTAGGTACATTCAACTTCGTTATTTTTCTGAAGGTGTTTCAACACCCCAGTTTATGTTTGGTTTTGGTCCCATCACAAAAACCAGGCTGCCACCGGGAACTATTTCATCTTGTCTGAATCTGGAAATATTGAGTGCCTTTCCATTAAGAGTAGCTGACTGAACGTACATATTTATATCTGACACATTATAAGCCTCAATGGTAAAAATTCCACCTTCAAGGGTTACAATTGCCTTCGGGAAAAGCGGACTTCCAATTTCATAATATCCTGAAGCACGATCGGCTGTATTAAACCCAAGAACACTAGTTGAATACCAACCCTCCAAATTCCCATAATCATCCATTCCACACATACCTGCAGGAACAGCCCGATATAATTCCAATTGAATCTTTCTAACAATTTCCTGAGTTCTCCATGGTTGCCCAACATAATTATAAAGGTATGGGATATGACGATATTGCTCATTCCCGTGACAATATAAGCCGACCAGTCCGGTACAATCGCGTAATGGGGTAGCATCAGCAGGCAATGGGGTAGTGAAAAAAGTATCCAGTTTGGAAATGAATTTGTCTTTGCCACCCAAAAGATTAACCAGTCCGGGAATATCACCGACATTGAACCACAGGTAATTCCAGGCATTTCCTTCACGATAAATATCTTCAGCATGGAAATTATAAGGATTTAATGGTAAAATCCATGATCCATCAATATTTCTTGGAGTAAAGAACCCGGTTGAGGGGTTAAATAACTTTTTGTATCCCATTGATCGTTCCATAAAGAATTTGTAATCGGCATCATTACCCACTATTTTAGCTAGTTCGGCCATTGCATAATCCTCGTACGAAAGACCTAATGATCGATTTACATAGTCATCAACACCCACACCTGAAGGAATATATCCGAATTTACGATAGGCATCGCCTGCTGCTCCTCCACCAGTCATGGCATCATTTTTAAATTTCTCGTAGGCTGCATTTATGTCGATGTTTCGTACACCGCTCTTGTAATTTCCAACAACGCCGCCAACAGCTCCCGGTCCCCAGTATCCACCACCCCAGGATCCTCTCATATTTCTTACTTTTGCTCCGGCGGTATTTTCAAACTGTGGAAGAATGCCACCACGGCCATATCCGTTTTTGCGATAAACAGCTGTATAAAAGTTTATTTTTTCAGCTTCGGTACCGCCCTCAACAACTACTTTATCCAAAACATTGCTCCACAATTGTTCTGTCTGCTGATGTATCGCATCGAAATCCATCCCTGGAATTTCCTTCTCCAGTTTCTGGGCAGCATCTTCTTCACTAACAGTTGAAATACCTACCTTAACCAGTATTTTTTCACCCTTAGAAGTTTCGAATGTAGCATATGCGCCTAAAGGCATTCCATCAGCAGCGGCTGAACCAGGCGATAAAACATCATTTTTCCAGGTTCCAGATACTTTAAAGTCTTTATTGAAAACTGCATAGAAAAAGATACGTTCACCTCCTGCGATATGAAAAACAGTATCGACTGTGTATTCCTGAACGCCTTTTATGGTATGCTGGTCAACAATGGTAACAGCAGCATGTTTTGCCCATGGCTGCGAATTCGCCAAATCTAAAAGCACATTGGCTTCTTTTGATTCAGGAAAAGTATATCGTTGGAAACCACAACTTTCTGTAGCGGTAAGTTCAACTTTTATACCGTAAGTTGTAAGAAACACCGTATAATACCCGGGTGTTGCTTTTTCCTGAAGGGTATCTTTAGCAGATCGGTAACCTTCAAACGGATTTTCGCGTGTGCCCGGAATCGTTTTAATTGCACCAATTGTTGGCATGAACAGAATTTTATTATCATCGTGATATTCACCATTCATGTTGGTGAAACCCATAATGGTTTGATCGGTGTAACGGTACCCGGAACCACGCACATGATAGCGTTGTCCATCAAAACCACTTACCGGACCAGCACAAACTTTTCCGTTTGGATTTGGTACCATTGCGCCTGGATTTACGCAACCATAGTAGAGCTCTTCTCCGGGTGCCGGATTATTGCCCAAATATTTCTTGTCGGGAAGCGGAGCGGTACCAATAAGCGCATTCACATAATCAACCGGACGCCGTGGTGTGTCAGGTGAACATCCGGGTACAATTGCAAACAAAGAGATCAGGAGCACGCCCATGCAAACCGCTGGCATTCTTTTGTTGATACATATTTTTTCTAACATTGGAGTTCGTTTATTAAATCATTTGATTTTCGATTATTTTACTGAAGTTTTTACCACGCCCCAATTGTAATTGGGTTTAGGTCCCATTTCAAAAACAAGACTTCCGCCGGCAATAATATCCTTGTGGTGGAACTTCGGTACGTTAAGCGGTTTTCCATTCAGCATGGCCGACTGGATATAGATATTTTCATCGGATACATTGTGTGCTTCGATCACAAATCTCTCAGGATTTGGGCCATCCATATTAATGGTTACCTTGGGAAACAACGGGCTGCAAATGTCGCAATCGCCGGTTAAATTATCGACATGGTAAAATCCCATGGCACTCGATACATACCAGCCCGATAACTGTCCGTAATCTTCCATACCACACATTCCGTCAGGAGTTGGGCGGTGAAGTTCTTTCTGAAGCTTCCGAACGATTTCCTGGGTTTTCCAAGGTACTCCGGCGTAATTATACAGAAAAGGAATATGACGGAATGGCTCATTTCCATGAGCATACAGACCATAGAATCCGGTCACATCGCGCAAAGGGAATGCATTCTTTGGCATAGGTGTATTAAACAATTCGTCTAAACGTGACACAAAGGCTTTATTGCCACCCATCAGGTCAATCAGACCCGGGACATCGCCCATCACATAAAACAGGTAATTCCAGGCATTGCCTTCGCGATAAATACTTTCGGCATGCACATCAAACGGGTCAACCAACAACCACGATCCATCGGCATTGCGTGGCATAAAGAAACCGACTGATTTATTGTAAACGTTTTTGTAATTTTTCGAACGCTCTGAAAAATATTTATAATCAGCTTTTTTACCCAGAAATTTCGCGTATTCAGCAACTACATGATCTGAATAAGGCAGCCCCAGACAATGATTGATACAATTATTTACGACACCAAATGGCACGTAACCATATTTCCGATAAGCATCACCAATCGCACCGCCGCCAGTCATCGCTTCTTCTTTCATTTTCGCGTAAATCGCTTCCATATCGAAATCGTCAAAACCCCGGTTATACATTCCGAGTGGTGCCCAGGCTCCGCCGATTCCCCAGAATTCGCCGCTCCAAAGCCAATTACTGCCTAAGTTATTATTGTCCCTGTTTACCAGTCTGTCCTTATACCATTGCCATCCACGCATAAAAACCCGCACCGTCCATGGTGTACAAAAAGAACCTCCCTGCCAGTTTCCGGCATAGGAAGGACCTTCAGTCAACCGGTACATACACGAATAGAAATTTTCACGGTCAGACTCTGTTCCTCCTTCAATGGTAATGTAACTCAATACTTTTTCCCATTGCGAAACTGCTTCCTGATGTATTTTATCAAAGTCCTTGTCCCCTATCTCACTTTTCAGATTGCTTTTGGCATCTTCCTGACTTACTGTTGATGTACCAACTTTTACAAGTACCTCTTCGCCATCAGAAGTATTAAATGTGACATAGGCTCCAAAGGGATTTCTATTTGCAGAAATAGATTCAGGATAAACTATACTGGTATTCCAGGTGCCAGAGTTTTCAAAATCTTTATTGAACTCTACATAAAAATAAATTTTATTCACCCGTCTGCCTCCAATTTCCTGAAATCCTTCAATCGTCCGATTATCAATAATTTTAAAGTAGGTATCTTTAGCTTCAGGCCGGCAGTTTGACAGGTCGATCAGCACATTAGACTCGCTGGAAGCAGGAAAAGTGTAACGATGGTAACCGCAGTTCTTAGTGGCAGTAAGTTCTACTTTTATGCCGTAAGTTGTTAATAAAACAGTATAAAAGCCCGGCGAAGCCTTTTCACTATGATCATCCTTTAAAGAGCGGTAACCCAAAAATGGATTTTCACGTGTGCCCGGATCGGTTCTAATTTCACCTACAGTAGGCATAAAAAGCAGGTAATTATCGCCACTATATTGCCCGTTAAAATGAGTGAATCCCATAATGGAACCATCATCATAGCGGTAACCTGATCCGCGGACATGATAACAACATCCGTCGTAACCACTAACCGGACCAAGGCAGAAACCTCCATTCGGGTCTGGAACCTTAGCTCCGGGATTAACACTACCGTAATACAAGTCTTCGTTCGGTGCAGGGTTGTTTCCAATATGATCAGGATCGAGCATTGGTGCTGTACCAATGAGCGGATTGACATAATCAACCGGGCGAAGTTGATTGGATTGTGACCAGCCGGTTATACTTACAACGAATAAGGCAAGAATAACACCGATTCGGGAGAAAGGTCTCTTCCAATTTACAATCGTCGTTTTTGAACAATCGGCATCCTTTAATATTGATATTTTATTCATAATTGTTGGTTTGAAAATTTGAGAATTATGCTGCTATTTGATTTAATTCTTTTGATTACTTATGCTTTAGATCAAAATTCAGGAAGAACTATTTGTATTCAACCGCAACCAGAGTATTGGGCGAAATCTTAATTTTCACCTTTTTACCTTCTAATGAAAGTTCAGCACTTCCACCTTCTTCAGGCAGTATCAAAGCTTTGCTTACACTTGAAACTTTGGGTAATTCGAGTGTCACATCCACAGTTACTTCATTAATATTTTCAACCACAAACATGTTATCTCCAAAAAGGTAAAACTCCACTTTCGTTGGCGCGTCGAATTTCATTTCAAACGGAGCCAGCAACAAATCGCGGTAGGGTTTAACTTCCTCCCCTGTCATTTTCAAAAGCGCTTTGGGAGAGCCGTTAACCGGAAGTATCTTTACGTTGGCATTGTTTAGGTAAGCCGGATTAGCTTTCATTCGTTTGGCCAATCCACTGGTTACAAGAATTGGAGTTCCCCGATCAGCTACGTGTTGAAATTTCCGGATGAAGTTGGGATCTTTCAGTGCCTGAACCGGAAAAACAGCGGATTTTGCATTCTCATCCACTTCACTGGCTGGAACAAACGGAATTCCTAATTCGCCTAGGAAGCTGCAAATCCATTCTTCTTCAAAAGGTTCGCTATTTCCAGGTTTCAGAAGATGAACACCTTTTATTGGTTTACCCTGAACTAGCTTGGCAAGCTTAATTAATCCAGGAAGTTCCTTGCTCAGCGCCTCCATTTTTGGGGTGGCTACCAAATGGCCGCTATAACACCATAAGATCATATTTTTCCCCTCACCGAGTACCGTATGCCTGGCCTGTTCCAGATAGGTAGTTATCTTTGTTCTTTCACGGCCGGTATCGAACCATCCGCCACCAACGCTACCAAGGGTTGCCAGCCAACGAATATTAAAATAAGCATTATAACCGATCTCATAACCACGACTGGTATCATAATCAAATTGACGGTCTTCAGTTCCTACCCAAATTCCATCAAAAATCTTAGATTCCCGAACAACATCATACCCTCGCATATGAAACTGATCATTCCATTGCGGGAATTTAATGATAACTTTCACTTTAGGATTGACCGCATGAGCGGGTTTCACAACACGTTCCTGACTCATTTTACACATTAAGTCGGTGTAGTATTTTGCCCACGTCATATCACCTCGTTCCCGTATACATTCCGCACACTGACATTGGGTAAAATACCAGTCATCAAAGATAATTTCATCGAAAATGGAAGCGGTATATTCCATCATTCGCTGGAGCTCTTGCTGAGTTCCCATATTTGTATAACACTGGCCTCCACTCCATTCCGTTCCAAAACCATCCGCACCATTTTCCCCGAACAAGGTGGTGGTAACTCCACTGCCAACCTCAAATCCTTCTTTCAGAAACCGGTCTCTTGCTGTCTCCAGATTTTCACGTTTGGCATACAAACCTCTCCCAAAAGATTCGAGATACACTTTGGTAGAACCATACTTTTTACACCAATTCACAGCATCATTCAATCCATCAGTATTTGAAAGATATTTATCAACATCCTGCGCAGTGAACCAAACGGAAAGCATCAGTGTCCCTTTTTCATCCTTCATGGTATTCCATAAAGGTTGTGAAAAAGCAGAAATAGAATTTAAAAGCACAACCAGAAAAACGAATCCAATTGTTTTCAATTTTCTTACTTTTTTCTTCATCGGTTTAGTATTTATTAGTTTGAATTAGGTTCTTTTTGATTTTCTATGATTATTAATCCAATTACACTTTGACTATATTCCTTAATTTTTACTCATTTCTTAGGTCAAACCTAACGCATTAAACATGGCTAAACGCTGTTCCTTTTCCGGATCGTTCACCACCTTACTTTCATTATTGAAGATCATTGTGGCGCGATCAGCGGCGTTAAACTCAGGCCAATGTGGTATTTTAGGATTATTGGGATTCCCTGTCCGTGCGAAAGCGATCCAGGTATCACTGACTTTATCAGCTAAAGCCATGGCTTCCGGACCATCACCGGTCAATGCGGCACATATCTTTATATTGTCGAATGCAAACGGCCATTCCATGTTATGCGGCGATTTCAACATACCGTTTTGCACAGGAGTCTCCCAGGCAAAATTATACAGATACACCGGCCCTTTGCCAAGCGCGGCTCTGCGTTCGGCTATTTTCATTGTTGGCGCACCATAATTGTAGTCAGTGGCAATCAGGAAAAAGATGTCGGACGGTGTAGCGCCAGGGTTGTGTTTACGATACAAGCCGATTATTTCCTCCGATTGGTCACCGAGAAGTTTTTTTGTCCGTGCCTGCATTCCGGCTTCATCCAGACTCCAGAGAGATTTATCCGAAGTGTTAGCAGTATGTTCAGTCCTTGTAGAGCCGATTATTATCGGAACATCAGGTGACACAGGCGAAGCTACAGGGTAGAAAGGATGCTGAGGAAGGATGTGCCCGTCGACAGTTGGAGCGAATCCATTAACCACATTGCGACCAATAGCAAAATAGGCAGTCATAATCTGATCAATCGGCAACTTCTGAATTTGATGGACATCCGTTTTTGAAATACCCAGTTTGTTTAGCAGCAGTTCTGCATTCTGGGTGGCATCAGAGCGGTCGGCAACTTTAATCGCAGCACCGCTTTCAATTACAGCACGATGAAACAGTCCTTTGGCTGAAGGCATAGCAAGTAATGTCTCGCACTTACGTCCACCGCCCGACTGCCCAAAGATCAGAACCCGATCAGGGTCACCACCAAATTGTTCTATATTCGTCTTAACCCATTTGAGTGCATGTACAATGTCTAACATTCCGGCGTCGCCTGATGCTGCAAAATCGGGACTGAACTCGCTAAAATTTGCAAACCCAAGCGCATGCAACCGATGATTAATCGTAAGGACGACCACATCGCCCCGCAAGCAAAGATTGGTTCCATCCCATCCGGTATTGGAACCATCGCCCGAGCCAAAACCACCGCCATGTAACCAGAGCATTACAGGTCGTTTCTGGCCGTCATGAAGTGCAGGTGTCCAAACATTCAAAACCAGACAATCTTCCCCTTCACCGTTGGCCGTCAATCCAGGAACCCACAAAGCACTCATCATATCGGGCGCTACCACATTTTTGGGCTCATCCAGATTACTTTGCGCTGCCGATTTAGGTCGGGAAGGATCTGTCTGTGGACAATTATGACCATAGTTCAATGCATCACGAACCCCAGACCAACCAACAGGATCAACTGGTGGCATAAACCGGTTTGTGCCGGAAGTACTTGCTCCATATGGAATACCTTTAAAAATTTTGATTCCCCGATTCTCAACGCCCCGAACTTTTCCAAAACTTGTTTCCGCAACTACCGATTTCAGGGACAGTCCGCTCCCACTTGCAAATGAACTACTTCCGGTAAAAATTAAACCTGCAGCACCAATTCCGGAAAGATTAAGAAATTTTCTTCTTGAAATATCATTTGAATTCATAGTTCGTTGATTTATCGTTCGGGTTATTGAAATTTCAGCGCACGAAACATTGCTAAACGCTGCTCCGTCAATGGATCATTGACCAGTTTAATTTCATTATTAAATATCATGGTGGCACGATCTGTTGCATTGTAGGTTGGCCAGTTTGGAATTTTTGGATTATTGGGATTTCCGGTCCGGGCAAAAGCGATCCAGGTGTCGCTAATTTTGTCGGCTAGTGCCATTGCTTCAGGACTGTCGCCTGTCAGGCTTTCATTAATCTTGATGTTATCATAAGCGAAAGGCCATTCAATATTATGTGGAGATTTTAGCATTCCACCTTGAACAGGTGTTTCCCAAGCAAAATAATACAGATATACCGGACCCTTTCCCAGTGCTGCACGCCGTTCCGCTATTTTCATCGTCGGTGCAGTATAACCGTGGTCCGTTTTAATGAGGAAGAAGATGTCGGAAGGAGTGCTTCCGGGATAAAGTCTTCGGTACAATTCAATTGTTTCATTGGCTCGGTCGCCGAGAATTTCACCAATCTGAGCCCGCATGCCTTCCTCATCAAGATGCCAAAGTGAAATATCTGTGGTTAAGCCGGTATGTTCGGTGCGGGTTGAACCGATCATAACCGGAACATCGGGTGAAACCGAAGAAGCCACTGGGAAAAACTGATGTTGCGGAAGAAACACACCATCAACAGATGGAGCGAAACCCATGATCGTTTCATCGCTTGCATGCAAGTCGCGCAGCGTAGCATGTGCCGCTGTCATAATCTGATCAATAGGAAGCTGTTGAATTTTATGCACTTCAGCTTTGGGAATACCAAGTTTACTGAGCAGCATTTCAGCATTTCGGGTAGCAATGTCTGGTTCAACACCTTTTATGGAGATGCCACTTTCGATCACAGCCCGATGAAATAAACCCTTGGCTAAAGGCATGGACAATAGTGTTTCACATTTTTGTCCGCCACCCGACTGTCCGAAGATCATCACATTATTTGGGTCTCCACCGAATTGTGCGATGTTTGTTTTCACCCATTGAAGAGCATGAATAATGTCCAGCATACCAACCACTCCCGATGCAGCAAAATCTGGGCTAAAGGCCTTGAAGTTTGCAAAACCAAGTGCCTGCAGCCGATGGTTAATGGTCAACACAACCACATCACCACGCAGACAAAGGTTTGTTCCATCCCAACCGGTATTGGAGCCTGAACCAGAACTAAAACTACCACCGTGTAACCAAAGCATTATAGGTCGTTTGCGTCCATCATTGATGGCAGGTGTCCAAACGTTCAAAACCAGACAGTCTTCTCCTTCACCGGTGTCGGTCAAACCGGGAACCCATAGTGCCCGGTAGATTGATGGCAACGGCAAATTGGGTGGGTCGGCCTGAAATGGCTTTGGTGGTGAGGCCGGATTATTTTGCGAACAATTATGTCCGTAATTCAAAGCATCGCGAACGCCAGTCCAGCCAGCAGGGTCAACCGGTGGCATAAACCGGTTAGTTCCGGTTGTATTTGCACCGTATGGAATCCCTTTAAAAATTTTCACACTTTTTTTTTCTATTCCCCTAATCTTTCCAAATTGGGTCTCTGCAATTACGAATTTATTATCCCGGCCACTGGCCTGCGCCAACAAAGTGTTACTGTAAAATGCAAAACCCGCAACACCAACTCCTGAAATATTAAGGAATCTTCGTCTGGAAATAGCTCTGTTTTTCATATGGATGAGTCGTATATAAAATTTGATATTCGGCTTTTGAGGCCTCAAAAATTTAACTGAATATTTTCAGCTCATTACTTATATTCTGCAGCGACCAATGTATTGGCCGAAAGATGCATTTTAACAGTTTTCCCGCTGACCGAAATTTCGGCTACTCCATCCGCTTCGGGTAATACCAGCAATTTGTTTACTCCTGAAACTTTAGGCAATTCGAGTGTCACATCAACCGCTTCTTCGTTTATATTTTCGACCACAAACGTGTTATCTCCAAAAAGGTATAACTCCACTTTCGTTGGCGCGTCGAATTTCATTTCAAACGGAGCCAGCAACAAATCGCGGTAGGGTTTAACTTCCTCCCCTGTCATTTTCAAAAGCGCTTTGGGAGAGCCGTTAACCGGAAGTATCTTTACGTTGGCATTGTTTAGGTAAGCCGGATTAGCTTTCATTCTTTTGGCCAATCCACTGGTTACAAGAATTGGAGTTCCCCGATCAGCTATGTGTTGAAATTTCCGGATGAAGTTGGGATCTTTCAGCGCCTGAACCGGAAAAACAGCGGATTTTGCATTCTCATCCACTTCACTGGCCGGAACAAACGGAATACCAAGTTCTCCCAGAAAGCTGCAAATCCATGTTTCTTCAAACGAATCGCTGTTACCGGGTTTTAGCAGATGAACACCTTTGATGGGTTTACCCTGAACAATTTTAGCCAGTTTAACCAGTCCGGGAAGTTCTTCGCTCAAGGCTTCCATTTTCGGGGTTGCACCCAGATGACCGCCATAACTCCATAAAACCATTTGTTTTCCTTCGCCTAATATGGTATGACGGGCCTGTTCGAGGTAGGTAGTTACCTTAGTGCGTGTTCCGCCGGTGTCAAACCAGCCACCACCAACACTGCCAAGGGTTGCAAGCCAACGCATGTTGAAATAGGCATTGTAACCAATTTCATATCCCTCACTCTTTTCATAGTCGAAATTACGGGCTTCGGTACCTACCCAGATGCCATCGAAAATTTTAGATTCACGTACCACATCATATCCACGAATGTGATATTCATCGTTCCATTGCGGAAATTTAATGATCACTTTCACGTTTGGATTTACAGCATGAGCCGGTTTCATTACCCGTTCGATACTCATTTTTAACATCAGGTCGGTATAATATTTTGCCCACGACTGGTCTCCTCGTCCACGAATACACTCGGAGCACTCGCAATTGGTAAAAAACCAGTCGTCGATCACGATTTCGTCGAATATGGAAGCAGCATATTCAAAAATCCGCTGAAGTTCTTCCTGATTCGCCTTCTTGGAATAGCAATGGTATTCGTTGAAATTGTCCTGCCCGTATTCGGTGGTGGCACCACTGGCGACCAGAAACCCTTCTTTCAGCAAACGGGCTTTGGCTTTGAGGAGGTTTTCGCGTTTGGCGTAGTGGCCACGTCCGTAGGCCTCCAGATTAACTTTGGTTACACCGTATTGCTTGCACCATTTGATGGCATTGTCCAAACCTTCGTCGCTCGCCATGTATTGATCAACTTCCTGCGCTGTTACCCACGCCGAAAGTGTTAAAACGGCCTTCTCATTCTGCATGGTATTCCACAAAGGCTGTGAATATCCTGAGGCAGCACTCGAAAAAAGAATCGTAAGCACAATTCCAAGGATTTGTAATTTTTTTATTATCGTTCTCATCATTGTTACGATTAAGTTATGATCAGTTATACACTTTCGTTTTTGGTTATTTCAGGCCGTTTCTACCATTCCAGTTTCACCCGAATTCCATCCGGATTATTTTCGAAACTCAAAAAACTTGTTTTTCCCAATGAATCCCAGGAACTTTTTACTTCGGACAGCGTTTTTCCAGCACCGTCGGTAACTGTAATTTTTGCTGGAGTCGATGGCAGCATAATGCGCATAACATTGGTTGTATTGATTGGACTTTTAGCGGTAAAAGAGTAGCTTTTGCGGTTGATTTTTTCGTCATAAATACGGGCAGCCGAAGCTAAAACCTGGGGCGTTTGCGGGTTAATCACCTCTCCCAAATTGTACAAACAGACCTGTTCACCCGGATTAACCTGCTTCTGTTCGAGTACTGGTAGTGTCGGGTCGAAAAGATCAATCAATTTACCTTTTAGTGTATAGGGCTGAGAGCTGACACCCTCGTCCATTACGGAAACCAATTCGTAAGGGCCACGTTGCAGGTAAAAATTATTTTTGTATTCAATTTTTTGTCCGAAGGCTTGCTCATAAAGTGCTTCCACTTTATCACGCAAAACCTGATCGCCATTGGTTTCCAGCACATATTCCTTCGGATCTTTCCTGATCACACAAACTTTTCCTTTGCCAACCGGGTAAATACCTTCCATCGGATTGCTGCCTATACCCAACTTTTCAAACAAATCGTCGGCCGGACAATTGTATTTTTTATTGCCTGAATTCCACCATTCCTGAACCGATTGAAAAGCATCATCGTCACGTCCGGAGTAAACTATGATGCCTCCGTTACGCACCCATTCAGCCAGTTTTTTATGTGCGGTCTCGTCCAGCGGTTTCATGTTCGAATACGACATCAACAAAATTTTCGTATCATTGAAAGCCTTCTCGTAGCCCACATTTTCGAGATGAACGATATTTACCGGAACACCTCTTTTCAGGAAAGGAAGGGCTTCTCCATAAAAATTTGACAACAGCGGATCTACAAATTTATTACTGGTTGGATACCTATGGAACATTCCCGAGGTTTCGTAAAAATTCGAGAAATACGGATCCTTCCATGCTTTGCCATCATCGTGAGTCGGAAGACGCTGAAACATAAGAGAGTTACCCATCATCACACTAATACCCTGAGTTCCAGAAGTTTTATTTTCAGAAACCTTTATATTATTGAGCGCATTAATCATGACCAACAATTGTGTTGAATAGGTTCGCGGCATCGAGGCCCTTTCGCTACTGGTTTTGCTGATAAAATATTTTCCTTCGAATATGCGATCGGGCCAAGGCATAACTTCGTAATTATCGATGTCGGGATAGAATAGTTGTGAGGTGAAACTCGTTTCGTAATTCTTTTTATAATCGGCCCAGTCGCGACGCGTATCTTCCACCGGATCGTTTTCGAACCAAAGTTTGCGGTTGGTAGGGATTGTCATCGATCGCATACAACCATATTCCAGAAATGCCGTTTCAAAGGCACGTTCTTTCGCAATTCCATTGAAATAATTTGGTTCGCGCGAAGTTCCGGTCCAAGCCTGTACAATGTATCCGTCGACACATGATAATGAAGCCAGGCTTGCTTCGGGACTAACGATATTCCACAACGAATAGTTCAACAAGGAGTGCGTAGGTACGTAGCAACGAACATCCATCCCTTTGCTTTTGCCATATTCCTTGGCATAGGTAAATGCCTCTTCCAATGCTCTTTGGTAAAGAAAATATTTGAGTTTATTTGCCAGATAGGTATTTTCAGGCGATTCGTGCTGAGGCCGCCAGTCGAAACCATAATAGGCTTTCCATTCCTGCTTGAATGCTTCGCTGTAACCGGCACGTGCCCAAAATTCAGGCTCTTCGAGATAAATAGCTTCAACCCCGGCATCAATTACTTTTTTAATGATTTTCTCCTTAAAATATCTCAGGAAATTTTTGGTTGGAACAATATAAGGGGTATTCATTCCGTGCCATATTGTATCGCCGTTTTGCTCAACCTGACCTTCGTCAAAATGTTTCACTCCGTCCCATTTACCCAAGAAATAATCCTGATAATTTCCCCATGCAATGCCAGTCATAAATTGGGCATTGTACCCACGATCGCGCCACGACTGAACCCGTTGCTCAAAACTCATCCCGGGTCTGTCATCAGCTCCATAAACCAATACTGCATCAGATCTTACGTCGGTAGTTGGTTTCCATTGCCCCCTTGTTTGAAAGGAGGTTTTTTCCTTTTTCTCAGGTTTATCAAGTGGTAAATTATTCTTTTGCTGCGACCATGCAGTTGTTACTACAAAAAACAATAAGAGCAAAAAAACCGAAAGAACACGGCTACTAATTCCTGATATATTGAGTTTCGACATTTGTTGAGTTATTTAGTGAGTAAGGGTTTTTGAAGCATAACTATTTTTTATCGCAGAGATACAACGCGGCAAATCCTGGGACGTTTGTCTCCGGCCAGCCTTTGCAGCCGGGAAAATGTTCAGAGATAACAGAATATCGCTTTTTATGGAAGTACTCATCGTCAGTTTTCAGGCTAATTCTTTTTTTAAAATCCAAGATCAGAAAGCCAGTGCAGGAACAGATCCATCCATCCGGCATCCGAATTTGTACTGGTCGGGTCAGCTGCAAATCCATGCCCGGCTTCCGAATAAATATGCAGATCAGCCGTCACACCGGCCTCCTTGTATTTGAGGTAAAGTTTTGCTACTCCCTCAGCAATATCGGCCCGATCCTTGTAACCTGAGGCCAAAAATACCGGCGGAATATTGGGAACAATATCCAGACGTGCTGTTCCTCCGGGGTAAATTAAAGCCTGAAATGCCGGTCTCGAGCTGAAACGATCGATAACTTCGGTAGCTTTTTTATTTCCGCTATCGAATCGCATAGCAGCTATTCCTGCCAGTTCACCTCCGGCGGAAAAACCCATGACGCCAACCTTTGATGTATCGATAGTCCATTCGCCCGCCCGGCTTTTGACAAGGCGGATAGCTCGCTGGATGTCAGAAAGTTCATCGTTTTCGGTATAAGTGGAACCGGGCTCTTTTGGCAAACGGTATTTCAGCACAAAAGCTGCAACACCTTTTTCCTGAAACCTCTGCGCAAGCAGATAGCCTTCGTTATCGATACGAAGTTCGCGGTGACCACCTCCCGGTGCCAGTATCACAGCAACACCTAAAGATTTAGCTTTTTCAGGAATATAAGCTGTAATGGATGGCTTGTTGATGCTATTCAGAAAACGCTCACCATTTTCAGCAACGCGAACAGTCTGATCACTTGTTTTTCCATCAGCATTTGGAGCGCCATGAGGCCATAACAACAATTCAACAGGCTGAGCCATGCTGCCGAATGCTGATAGAAGAATCAGTAGCCATATGCTGCCCATCCGTTTATTCTGAATTAGGATTCGTTTCATTTGATTTGTTTTTCGTTTAAACAGGGGTATCTGTTAATTAATCCGGTCAGACCGTTCTCCAAAAAGGATTTCCGGAAGGAATAAACTGAACCGGAACCTCACTTATAAAGGTTTTAAGCCAGGTAGCACAGTTGTCCATTCCGTCTTCTTCTTTCCGGTTATGCGAAACAATGATGAAACCCTTTGGCTGCCCGGAAGCCACAATATCTCTTTCCCACTCCACATTGTTATTTTCGCGGTCGGGTTCATAATGAATGGTCACATCGGCATAAGGAGCGCCACCTTTAGGCACTTTATTGGAGCCTTTACTTACAGTCAGCACTTTCAGCTGTGGATCGCCAACCACTCGGATGCTATCGCTTCTAAGGCGTCCTTTCACTTCTTTGGCGTAATCAGCAAGTGTGATTTCCTGAGGTAATTCGTATACATTATGCTCCTCATCAAATTTGCAGGTGTCCCAGCCCATCACTTTTTTCCAGCCTTCGTCAATACCATCGGGTTTACGGGCATGCCAGTGGTCGTGAAAACGATGTACAAAAAGTCCGTTTTTCCTTATGTACTCCTGTTTGTAGGCGTACAGCGCATCATCCTCCAATCCCTCCCCTTTATCGAGGTTCGTCCAGAAGGTGGGTTCGTGCGCCAAAATAAAGTTATTTCCGGCTTTCACCGATTTCTCCAACACATCGAGCGTGGCCATAAACGAGGTCGTTATACCAGTTAACACAATATCCGGAGTCCCAGCGCCTTTGATGGTATCAACGGTAACTTCGCGCCAGGGTACTCCAACGTTTTTCTTGATGCGATCCATTACCTCCCCGGCGGTGATTTTAACTTTGGACGAACAACCAACCTGAGAAAGCAGCATTCCTGCTCCTGAGACGATTCCTATTCCGGCCACCATACCGGTTCCGGACATGTTAAGGAATTTTCTTCTTGAAATATTATTGCTCTTCATACTAATTCGTTTTAATTGATTGAAAAAATCTTCGTACTGTTGACTGGCAGTAACTAAGGCACCCAAAAAGGTTCGTTTGCCGGAATCCATGCGACTGGAACTTCAGAAATAAAGGTCTTCATCCAGGTTGCAGCTTCGCCGTAACCGGGATCCTCCGAGGCCTCACGGCCAATCAGGATCATTGCTTTGTTTCGGCCTTTCCAGGTCAGAAAATCGCGGAAATACTCGCAGCTTTCCCACTCAATCGCTTCGGAAATTACAATCAGATCAACTTCCGGATCGCTTAAAAATTCCTGCAATTCGGTCAGTTTAAACATACCATGCGACAAAGCCGCTTTTTTAACTTTGATTTCCGGATCACCTTCTACACGTAGACCCGGTATATTTAACCGTTCTTTAAAGTAGGTAACCATTTCTCGAAGAGAGGTTTCAGGAAGATTAAAATATTTATTTTTAGGATTATATGGTTCCGTTCCCGAATTCGAATTCTGAATGTGGTATTCGTCCCAACCGAGTGCTTTGGTAAGGCCCAGCAATTGGCCATCCACTTCGCGGGCACCCCAGTTTTCATCGAATCGCCATACCACAAGTTTATTCTTTTCAATCAAAGTTTTTTTGAATTCAAAGGCCGGATCGTTGGCCATATACTCTTCCGTTTCAAGGTAATAAGCGGGTTGCTGGGTGATGATCAGGTTTTTTCCTGAGTCGGCCGCTTTTTGAAGCACTTCGATCGATGGAGTAAACGATGTGGCAATGCCGGTGACCACTGTACCGGGATTTCCGGCGCAAAACACATCGGTTTTCGATTCTTTCCACGATGTTCCAAGTTGATCTTTAATGCGGTCAACAACTTGCTGTGCAGTAATTTGTTTCGACATGAGTATTTCGGTTTTATAACTGGTTTTGTTTATTCTTTGCTAAAAATATTTTTTACACGGTTACGCCAAATAAGTCCAGATATCTAGCAATGCTGATAAATTTCACATAAGGAAGCGACGCGTAAAAATCCATTTCGGCATCGGTCGAGCGCCATTCTTCGGCCCAAATGTCTTCGAGCATGGTCATCAATGGTTTTTGGATTCCCCGTTCCATTGCACTGTCACGTAACTCCTTGAATTTGTCTTCGGTACGCCATTCACGGTTGTGTCCGCTTACGCTGCCTGCTTGCAATTCTTTATCATTGTTTGGCCCAAGCGTACTGTAATCCATCGAGTTGTATCGTGGAATAACCAGTATTTTAGAGCCATCGACGCCAATCCATTCGGCAACATCCACATCGATGCCCGATTCGTAACCATAAGGAGCCCATTGCGTCCGGTTAACCACCGCCTTTAGTCCGAACGAACTTAAAATCTGCGGCATTTGTGCAAACGTTCCATGCTCCTGATTGCTGTATACAGCCACCCGGGTATCCAAATGTTTGAATATGGCTTCGGTGCCATGCAAAAACTGACGAATGACTGATTCGCCGCTAATAATCAGGTGGAAAGGTTCGCACCATGTGCCTCCCAAAATTTCAATACTACCTTCCTTAATGAATGATTTAAGCGATTCGAGGTATTCCGGTTCGTTCTTATTGATGGCCACCCAGCAACTTCCGCCAATTTCCCAGCTGCTCGAATAATTGTTGAATTTTCCGGAGCGGATACGTTCCATTTCAATTTTCATAGTCTTTGAAGGCCGTTCCATAGGTTTTACAAAACCATCGTGGTAACCGGTAGAGAAATACACTAGTGGTTCTCCGGAGATTGGAGACTGATCAGCTTTGTTCTTCGGTAAATTAGTAACAAAATAATTGGAACGCGACCAACCTTCCGGCTCACGGTTCAGGGTTTCCACTTTGCAACAGCTGTTTTGGTCCTTTTGAATTTGGGAAGAACCAACCAGTTGAACCGTTTTTATTTCCCAGGGACGCATACTGAATGAAGGAGTAAGTTTTTCGACTCTCTTTAGCCCATGAGTGCATTCGTTCAGCGAAGAACCGGCATCGCCAAATTGGAGGGTCACCTGATCTTTTTGACCGGCCCATTCCCAAAGCCTGACGTATAATTGTCCTCCATGCTCGAATAATGCAGTAGCCATGGTGGTATTCGAACTAATCTGAAGAAAACTGCCTTTTCCAGGAAATGCTGAACGCTTTCTCCCGGATTGACCACTGAGCAACTCTCGCTGATACTCACCTGCAATCAGGTTCAGTTTCATCTTGCGCCAGTCTCCGTTAAAAGGCATAAACCGGTATCGATGGGTTTCTTTTCCTTTCATCGCCTGTTTTCCTCTTCCGTAAACATATTTTTTAGGCCCGAACGACAATACATGCCTGAACGAATTATTTTGGCTGTCGTAACCGTAACCTGATTGACCAATATTGAAATGTGCCATGTTGCCGTTGGGTGATTCCATGACCACATAATGCAAACTCTCAACTGATTTCGACCCATCGGAAAGTCCGGTAAGAAATGGCGAGTTTTGCAACATTTGAGTTTTACCAGCAGGCATTTCGCAGTTCATACAAAGTTTCCGTTCGTGCTGGTAGTAGTGAATCCGCCGGGGCTTTTCATCGTAAAAGTCGCCAGGCTCAGGACCAAATGTCCGCCCATCGCCATAATCCAAAGTGGTTTCGTAATCGATATATTGATCGGTTATTTCCAAATGGTGAACATAAATAATATTGGATATTTCACCTTCGATTTCGGCGTATGCTTTTTTGCCATCGTGGCTTAACCATTTCTGAATGCGTTGATGTTTCGAATCGCGGGAATCCAACATCTGGCCTTCATTAAACACAGTCAGATAGCCCAACTTGGTTATATTCTTTGAATCTGCTCCGATTTGAACCTCCAAACTCCCATCATCCAGCAACCTGATTTTAAAATTGGCAGCTTCGAACCATTCTTTCCAAACCTTACTTCTGTCGTCAACCGTTTGGCTCGTTTTTTTTGCCTTAACCGAAGCATAGCCGAAACCAGGAATCGCTGTCGTGCCGTAATTTCTTGTCCATGGTAAGGTATTAAAAACCAAGGAACCTCCAATCTCTCCAGTCAAATACTGAATGGCACTGTCGGTGACTTCTTTCGCAAGACTCCGGGCCTGATTACACCAGTCGATACCCGTTTCGTCGGCCAGACAAACATGAACATCATGGTTTTGTGAGTTTAGCATCAGCTTCCAGGCTTCATCGAGCCGTTCCGAAGCATTTTCTTTTCCTGACAAGAACGCAAATGCGGCTAATGTTTCTGCATTCAGAAGTTCATTTTCAACTTCCTGCTGAAGAATGCGGACTTTGTCGCCACGTATACCCCAAGGGAATGTGGACACAAAATCCTGTTGAGTGAAATACACCAATGGAAAATCGGGCTTTGCAGCCGCAAACGAAGAAATGTTACGTGCAAAAGTTGGCATGGAAATGACTGTCCCTGCCAGAGCTGTAGCCCGAATAAAATCACGTCTTTTCATTTGTTGTTAGCTTTTTAGGTTTAGGTTTGACAAAATTTAATTGTCAGTTTTTGGTTTTTGGTTCTACTTCGCCATTCCGTATTCGAATCATTTTCCGGATGATTTATTTTTTGATTTGCACAGAGAACACCATAAGTTTGGTGATGAATGGCGCTCTCTGTGCTGATTTATACTTATTATTTCTTAGTCTTACCAGTCAAATCGTAACGCGTTTCGAGCCAGGCATAACGAGCCAGAATCTCCAGCATTCCGCCGTGGTCAACCAAATTCTGAACGCCATCTCTACCTTTGAACAGGCCTTGTTCATTTTTGTCGTTTTTCAAAGCATAGTCCAGACATTTTTTGAAACCCATGATGTATTTGGTGTCCTTGTTGTATTTCAGCAAGTGTTGGTACGCCCGAAGCAAAACGGCATTGAACCAGTAGTTGTCTCTGAATTTTTCTTTTCCGTAGAAGAAGGTCAGCGAACTATCGGCAATGGCATTGGCATCTTTCAGATATTTTTTATCGCCTGTGCTTTCGTACAGGTATAAATTCGACTGAAGCATGGTTCCGGTATTGTACGATAAAACAGCCTTGTCTACACTCCCATCTTTGGTTCGGATATTATCCCAGTATAAACCTGACGGGGCTTGTAATTTTGCATTCGTCCAGTTGAAGATTTTCAATGCTGCATCGAGGTAGCTCTTATCTTTGGTCGCCTGATACATCTGAATGGCAACAAGCACACCCGGTCCATTGGAACAGGTATTTTTCGAACTGAACGAGCCTTCTTTCCAGTAAATACCGCCATCCAGTACATCGTTATAACCGGTCATCATAAAGTCAAAGATCAGCTTACCAAGTTCGAGATTCGATTTTTCCTTGGTGCGTTCATAAGCATCCAGAGCGGTAATACCAATCCACTGATTATCGTCGTAATAGCGTTCACCCGGTTTCAGTTTCATGATGTAATCCGAATAGCCGGGCTTAGGTGGTGCCGGGTTTAAATAGTCGTTCATGATTTTAAGCAAAGGCTCCATCAGTTTGGCCTTCGGGTCAAGCTTCTCGATTTCGTTTGCAGCCTGATACATGGCGCAGAGCGACCAGATATAGGTGTATTCACGCACATAGTCGCCCTTCTTTTCCCACTTGGTTGGATCAACCCCTACGCGATAATATCCGGAAGGTTTATCGTAGAAATTTTTCTGAATGGCGCTCTGAAGCGACAGCATCTCACTTTTATAATAAGTACTCGGGGTTTCAGCCTTCTTTTGTGCAAAAATAACACTTGTAAAACCCATAAATACTAAAAACAGGAAAAAATGATTTTTATTCATCATGATCATTGGTTTGTTGGTTATTGTAACTAATTGTTTCTATTGTGATTTTATGCCTATTTCAAGTTATCGGGCTAAATCGGTTAGTGTTCCGATTGTCCCGGGATTTCGGGAATGCCGGGATCATCCAAAATCTGCACGGTCGTAACAGGTCCGATGGTTTTCCAGTCCTAGAGTACCCAAACCACCTGTTTGTCGAGATTCACCTCAACAAGCTGTGGACCATGTCCTTCGTTGTCGCCACGCGAAGTAAAAATGGTATTTCCATTTGCCAGTCGTGTACAGGTTTGCGGGTTGGAGGAAAATTGATAAGACTCGGGCAAATCGGTTTTGGTATTGATTTGCCAAACAACTTCGCCTTTGGGGTTTAACTCGGAAGTAACAGCATCGGCTTCGTTGGTAATTAATGTATTGCCATTTTTAAGGCGAAGTGCCGACCAGGGTTGTTTGCAATTGAATCGCCAGATTTCGTTGAAATTTTTGTCATATTCAGCAATATAGCCCATACCAAACACAGAAACAAGGTAAGTCCCTTGTGCGGTAACACGTGCCCGGCGAAACTGACCATGAATCCCATTCGGGTTATCAGGCTGAGAACATGGAAGTTCATGTTCAACTTCAACAACTCCCGTTTTTTTGTTGACGATCATCAATTTTGGAGGAAGGCCATTCACCACAAACATTACTTTGTCAAGCCCAATGGGCTGACAGGTGTGAACTTCGGTATGTTTTGCCCCCGGTTCCGGATTGCAATCGTAACGCCATACCACTTTTTTATCAGGTGTAATTTCAGCCACATATTCCATGCGTGTAAACAGAATATTTCCGTTCGAAAGCATCCACACATCATCATATTCATAGCTGGTGCCGGTCGAATAGGTCCAAATCACTTTTCCATCCTTTACGAGGAACATTTTATCGTAATTCTCGCCTACAATCAGCATGGGATGTTGCGCCAAACCATTACCCGGTAAATTTTCGGGAGTTATCCCGTTTACCCAGTTACCTGCTTTAGCCGGTGTTTCATCAGGTCCAAATTCAGGAACATTGGGAGCCGTGAACAGTTCCAGTATATCCATGCATGGAGTTGCAGTGGTAGCTTTCTTTATTCCACTTTTGGTTTTTACAGGCTGTTGGGCCGAAAGAAGATTTGCAGAAAGCAAAAATAATAACACCGGAAGAAAACTTTTTTTATTCATTGTTTCAATTGGTTGGTTAGCTTATTATTTTACTGAACATTAACTACATCATAAAAAAGGATTTTTTAACAAATTCCGGAGTCCTCAGCTTTCCGGATATTCAGTTGTCATTTTCTTCAGGTTAAAACAAATGTTGACTGTTGGCGACCTGTTTCTGCCAGTAAAACGGCTATTTGAAAATGCAATCGCGGCCACACCTATTCCTGAAAGGCCAAGAAATCGCCTTCTGTAGATATCATAATATTGCATGGCATTCTATTGTCAGTAACATGTCAATTTCGATAGAAAAAAGTCAAAGCAAGACATATTAGCCCAATGCAACTTTAATGCAAAGCGTATCTGATTTAAATACAAATCCAGAAGCCATTTTCAGGCTCCTGGATTTATCACAATAATTTACTATTGCCAATTAGGATTTTGAGTAAGTACGTTATCTGTTTGCATACTTTCTGAAGGTATTGGCCACAAGTAATGTTTAGCCGGGTCAAAGCGTCTTACTACTGTTCTTATGAAAGCAGTATTACCTGAGGCAAACTTGGCACCACGAACCTCGTTACCTACCGGATTGTTCATAACAACTTCCGCAATTTTCCACCGTTTGATATCGTCGTAACGAAATGATTCAAAAGCTAATTCGCTTCTTCTTTCATTTCTAACCTGATCAATCATACTCATGGAAGTATTTCCAGGGTAATTTAATGCTAACGGATTAACAAAACCAGCCCTTACGCGCAATGGCTTGATTGTTTGGGTCCAAACGGAAGCGTCCATTTGTCCCATCATCGTTTTTGCTTCGGCATACATCAATAAAACCTCAGCCCAACGTTGGATGATGATGTTTTCGCCATAATCGAATGTTCCTGTTGGAGGAGTTGGGTCAAAATACTTTCTCCAGAAATATCCAGTAGCCGAACTTGGACTTCCACCATATTCATTCTTTTTGTTACCCGGATCGGTTCCTGGTTTGATGTAAATTGTAGTGGTACCTTCATTGTTGGTCCATTGATATCCATCATAAACCACCGTATATGCTAACCTAGGGTCTCTGTTTGCATACGGAGCAGCATCTTCCTGATAACCGGAACCAGATTCAAATATTCCTTTACCATCTAACGTAAGGAAACTTTCGACCAAGTCCTGGGTAGGTACAAGGTTGCTATTTGTTGCTCCGGTTGAATTTGCTCCGGTATAAAATGGACCACAATCACTCCAATCACTCCATGTACGATTACCTACCTGATACCCAAGATCGGATATAATTTCGGAATTATATTTGTTGCCAACAGCGAAAATATCAGGGAAATTGGCCTGCAATAAATAAGTACCATTTACAGACTGTTTATTCATCAAATCCTCACAAACAGTGGCACATTCATCCCATCTGTTGTTATACAACAATACTCGTGCTTTCATAGCTTTTGCAGCACCTTTGGTAATGCGTCCTATATCAGCAGCAGCCTGATTATCTCTGCTAGGTAAAACAGTAGCAGCAGCATCCAATTCGCTAAGAATATAAGTTACAACATCAGCTTTGGGTGTTCTTGAAATTGTTTTTGCTTCCTCCGGGGTCAAAACTTTTGTAATCAAAGGAACGTCGCCCCAAAGGTTTGTTAATCTGAAAAGTGCATGAGCCCTGATGTATCTGGCTTCACCTTTCATCCTATCTTTAACATCGCTGGCAATTGTCGTATTCTTATCGATGTTTTCAAGGAATAAATTACAAGATCTGATGTTTGTATAATAACTGCCCCATTCGTATTTAACCCTGTTGATACCAGAGTTAAAATTTGCATCGACACCACTTGATATTTGAGATGGGGTACCTACATTCACATCTAATGGGCAATACGCATTGTCTGAAAGAGCTTCATTGTAAAAGTAAGCCTGAGCAGCACTGCTCGAGCCTGATTGTCCGCCACTAATTTGTTGCTGGTAACAAGTAGCAAGAGCATTAAATGCATTCGCATCTACAGTCCAAAAATTAGCATCTGTATACTTATTAACGGGGTATAAGTCAAGCTTTTTACAGCTCGTCATTGCAGCAAACGCCACCGTAAGAAGCATGATGAGATTTCTTTTATTTATATATTTGAAACGCATAATATTTATTTTAAAATGTTAAAAAGAAAATTCTAAACCCCCGCCATAGAAAGTAGGTGTCGGATAACCTCTTGGGGAATTCGCAATAGAAGTAATATCATAGGTATTACCGAATTCACCTCCTTCAGGATCGGCAAATTTCAATGGTGATATCGTCAATAAATTCTGACCTGTTACGTAAATTCTTGCATGGTCGATGTGTAACTTAGATAATATACTGGTCGGTAAACTATATCCTATCTGAACATTTTTAAGCCTTGCATAAGCACCACTAAACAGATACATATCAGATCCGGTACGGAAGTTATTATTATTTGAGGCACTTCCGCGTTCTGCTAAACGAGGATATTTGGCACCGGTATTTTGCGGAGTCCAGAAATCGCTCGAACTGTCGTAAACAGTACCACCATAGTCATTAAAGTGATAAGGCTCAATTAATTCACCTCTTATTAACATATCTCTTTTAAAAACACCTTGTACAAGTATCCCGATGTCAAAGTTTTTGTAGTTGGCACTGTAATTAAAACCGAACATGAATCTTGGGAAAGGATTACCTAAATTGTACTTGTCTTTGGTATCAATTACACCATCACCGTTTTTGTCTTTAAACATCCAGTCACCCAGGGTTACTGTTGCACCTGCAAATTTAGGATGAGTATCTACCTGAGCTTGTGTTTGATATAATCCATCAGTTTTATAACCCTGATAAGTAGTTATAGGTAGTCCTACCCTGCGAACATATTCAAATTCCTCTCTTTGGAACACCTGCTCTGTTTGACCACCGCCTAATGCCAGCAATTTGCTTAAAGCGTCTGATATGCTGAATGTGATATTCTGAGAAAATGTGCCTTTGGTTGCGTAAGATACTTTAACTTCCCATCCCCTGTTTTGTACTTTGGCAACATTGTATGAAGGGAAACCTGATCCAAATAATGTTGGAACATCTTGTCTTGTAGCAAGAATGTCTCTTGTGATATTACTAAAGTAATCCGCACCAAAAGTTAACTTGCCTTGAAGGATTGTAACATCAGCGCCAATATCCAATTTGACTGCCTTTTCCCAGGTAAGATCCGGATTGGCTAAGTTTTGGGTAGCACCGGCTGCTGCAGTATTATTAAAAGCATATACATTAGTATTAGTACTATAGGTAGATCTATATTGATAAGCACTTACGCTTTGGTTTCCTAAAACACCATAATTTGCCCTCAACCTGATTTCACCTACTTTGTCTTTAATATTACTCATAAAAGATTCTTCAGTTAAACGCCATGAACCACCTATTGAAGGGAAATATCCCCAACGACCATTTTTAGGAAAGTTTGAAGAAGCATCTGCCCTGAAAGTTGCATCTAAATAATATTTTTTGGCATACGAGTAGGATGCCCTGCCAAAATATGAGTTAAGGCTAGTTTCAATGAAGTTGTTGAGCCAGTTGTTTGAACTACCCGCATCTTGTAATGTTCCCGTAGTAGCAACACCTAAAAGTGGGTCAGTTTGTGATTGTTGATACGCAGCTCCACTTGATTCATATGACTCATTTGCAGCACCAATTAAAATGCTTAAGTCATGTTGTCCAAAAGTCTTAGTGTATTCGGCAATTAAGTTGACATTTGTAGCAAGCGATTTGGAAATATTGTCCCGAGTCTGTCTGCCGGAATTTGAGTTGCCTGAAGGATAATAATTTACCTGAACGGTTCTTTGCTTTTGCCAATTTCCTATTACGGTACCGCCGAATAAAGCTTTGATTTTTAATGCTGGTGTAATATTATAACCAAGGGTGAAACTTCCATTTATTTCATCATTGTTTTCATCATAGTAACCACCTTTACGTAACAGTGCTAATGGGTTGCTGGTAACAAACCCCGTAATGTAATTACCCTGAGCATCTTGAAAACTATCAGTCAGAGGAGCACGCATCGCATCACCAAACACTTCATTATATGGAGAATTCACTTTGACTTTTGCATACGCTAAATTCCAGGAGGAATTAAATTTGCCAAAAGTCATAGTTTCATTTAAACGAAAATTATACCTCGTTTGTCCATAAGAACCACTAAGTTCACTAGCTTCCAAACCACTTCGCTGATCAAAATAACCAAAAGAAGCTAAATAGGTACTGTGAGCACCACCGCCACTTATGGTTACATTTTGTGTATTTTGAGGTGCATTATGTATTAAAGTTTCCAGACGCCAGTTACCGTCACCCTTTGCTTTCTGAGCTGCAATCTGAGCATCAGTGAATCGGGCAGGACTGCCAGAGTGGATCAGCGACATGTTTTTATCCATCATATTTTCCCATCCCGATACCGGGTTGAACATAAAATCAGGAACCTGTACGCCAAACATGCTACTGACAGTTACAATTGGTTCGCTTCCTAACTTTCCTTTTTTGGTAACAATTAATATTACACCGTTTGCTGAACGGGAACCGTATATAGCAGCCGAGCCGGCATCTTTTAAAATGGAAATACTCTCAATATCACTTGGATTAAGGGAGTTCATATTACCACCAATAATACCATCGATAACAATTAAAGGATCATTATCACCGGTAGTTCCTGTTCCCCTTATATTGATATTATAAGTTGCTTTGCTACTATAAACTTCTCTGGTTGGGCTATAGTTTCTTTGCTGTATAAAAAGACCGGGAGAGTTTCCCTCCAGTGCCTGAGTCACATTTGTAACAGGGCGACCCACTATTGCTTTTGTCGTAGACACTGCATCAACAGCACCCGTTAAGGATATTTTCTTTTGAGTTCCATACCCCACTGCAACAACCTCTTCAAGTCCAAATGATTCATCCTCCAAAACAACATTAATCGTTGTTTTAGAACCAACAATAATCTCCTGTTTCTTCATACCAACAAATGAAAATTGCAAAGTTGAGCCTGACTTAACATTGGAAATAGCATAATCTCCATTTCCATCAGTAATCGAACCATTAGTTGTGCCTTTTAAGACAATCGCGACACCAGGCAACGGTGCACCAGTTGAGTCGGTTATTTTACCGGTAACTTTACCTCCTTGAGTTAGGGAATTTTGAACTCCTGTTGGGGCAATCACAATTTTTCGATCGGTCACCTGAAATTCCATATTCTGATCATGAAAAATATCTTGTAAAACCGAAGATATTTTTTCATTATCCACAGCAATTGAAACATTTCGGTCTACATCTACCAATTGATTGTTATAGATAAAGAAAAACTCCGAAGTATTTTCAATTTTAAGAAGTACATCTTTGATCTGTACATTCTTCATGTTCAGACTTATCCGCGTATCTTGCGAATAACTTTCGCCTGCAATCAGGCTTAAAGTTGAAATCAGAAAGATGAGGGCTGTTAGTTTCATAACAAAAAGTGCTTTTCTAAGGACATACCAATGAAGGTATATCCAATTCATACTGTTTTTTTTCATAAATTTGAACGTTTTTAGATTAATAAATCAATAACACCCTGCATCGCAGGTAAATGAACAGGGAAGTGGACCAACACTTTCCTGTTTTTCTTTTTTATCATAGGCAAAAGCAATTAATTTTAATTTATACTTTTCAAGATTATTTTTCTTTGTGACGTTGAATTATCCGCCTGCTTAACAACTGGCTGAATTGCATATGTCATTGGTGAAGTCATGCTCAAAATTTTTAATATCTGCTCAAGCGACTCATCGATAAACGTACCTGTAAACTTATAATCCTTTAACTTATTATCAGAAATAACAATTTCGACATTGTACCATTTTTCCAGTTTTTTCGCAACGGTTTGAATCGGATCTCCATAGAACACAATTCGTCCGTTTATCCATGCCGTATATTTAGATAAATCAGCTACATTCATCTTAGCTAAACTTCGATCGCCAACATCCAGTGTTGCCACCTGATTTGGAGAAAGCTTCATGAGGTCTTTACTTTTTTCATCTATATCTTCCTGAAGCCGTATACTTCCTTCGACCAACGCAACTTTAACCAGCTGATTGTCTGAGTATGCATCGACATTAAATGTCGTTCCAAGAACTTTAATGTTTAACTGACTGGTTTGAACAATAAACGGCTGATCTTTATTCTTAGTAACCTTAAAATAACCTTCCCCATCAAGTATAACCTTCCGTTGTTCTTGATTTACAAATACTTGTGGAAACCGGAGTTTACTCCCTGAATTCAGAAAAACGGTGGTTCCATCAGCTAATTCAACTTTTGCCTGTGTCCCATAAGCGGCTTTTATCTCCTGATAAATTGGCATGGTAGAATTATCACTATAACTTTGTTTCCGATTACCCTGATTTAAATAACTGTATATTCCAGAGAAAATTAAGGATAAAGCAAGAACAGCTGCTGCTTGAGTTGCCAGAATGATCCATCTTTTTCGCGATGAAAAAATGCCAGCCTTTTTCCATATAGTGTTTTGAGCTTTTAATTGATCAACGGATAGTGGCAATTTCAAGGAATTGGATTTCGACCAGATTGTAATAAAATCATTATACTCCTGAAGATTTTCCCGACTTGCTAGTTTCCATTCTTCAAGTTCTATAGCTTCAGCTTCGCTAAGTAAGTCAGTCAAAAACTTAGCAATTATTGAATGAATATGGTTTGAATTTATGCTCACTTTGTCATATTTAAATGGTTGACGAATCTCAATGGTAATTACCCTACATCAAAATGAAAAAATATGATATTTCTCATGAATCAACATACAAAATCAGTGGCAGAAAAATAAATATCGAATTGTGAACCAGGCGAGTTATTCTTTAACTAATCAGAAACAGAAATTCCAAGTCGTTTTAAACGTTTGACAAATAATGCGAATAAAAATGTTCCACGTGCATTTTTATCAGATGAGGAAGGTAAAAGCTCTTTAAGTTCTATCCTGAGTTGTTTAAGTGCACGGCCAATCAGAGCTTCGACACCTTTCAGTGAAATCGCCATCCGTTGTGCAATCTCTTTATTAGTGTAACCATCAAATCGACTTAGCTCAAAGGCCATTCTACATCGTTCAGGAAGTCTGAGGATAGATTTCAGTAAAACTTCCTCAAATTCATTTTTAGAAATTTGTTCTTCAGTTGTATTTGCCGACATTTGTGGCCTGATATTTAGGTAAGCTTTAGAATCTGCCTTTTCTTTTCGTATAGAATCAATACATTGATTTCTGATCATTCCCATCAAATATGATAAAATATTATCAACCTTGCTAAGTCTTTCCCTCTTTTCCCAAAGTTTAACAAATACATCCTGAACAAGATTTTCAGCTCTATCCTGTTCTTTGACAAATGAATACGAAAAACGGATCAATGGAACATAATATTCTTTGAAAACGAAATCAAAGACCCTTTCATTCCCCTTTTGAAGTTCTGTCAGGATGAATTGTTGATTGTCTTCTTTTTCTTGAAACAGTTTTTTCATATTCATTGAAATCTTGAGTCCAAAGATATTGGATTTTGTATACGTTTAACTTTGACTTTTTAAAATAGCACTCAACACCAATTAGCCTTTCTTTTAATCGTTGATATTTAAATCAGCTCAAATCCATAGCCTGAAACATGGCTATTCGATGTTCACGAAGCGGATCATTCATAAATGCACATTCCTTTTCTATGATCATTGTGCCCCTTTTGTTCACATCAAACTCAGGCCAATGCGGAATTTTTGGATTATTGGGGTCGCCGGTTCGCGCAAAGGCAATCCAGGTATCGCTGATTTTATCGGCCAGAACCATCGCATCCGGATCGCCTCCTGTAAGGTTGGCGCAGATTTGTGTATTGTCGAACGCAAATGGCCATTCGATGTTGTGTGGCGACTTGAGCATTCCTCCCTGCACCGGACTTTCCCATGCAAAATAGTAGAGACAAACAGCCCCCCGCCCAATAGCGGCGCGACGTTCGGATATCTTCATCGTCTTGGCACCATAGCTATAGTCGCTGGCAATCAGGAAAAAGAGATCGGAAGGACTTGCACCCGGATTACATTTTCTATACAACTCAATCATTTCACCCGCTTTATCGCCAAGCAGCTTATTTACTTGTACCTGCAATCCGGCTTCGTCCAAATGCCAAAGGGAAGCATCTGTGGTTAGCCCGGTCCATTCCGTGCGCGTAGAGCCGATCATCATCGGAACATCTGGCGAGACCCGCAAGGCAACCGGATGAAACGGATGCTGCGGAAGAATTACCCCATCGACGGAAGGTGCAAAACCAAGCGTATCCAGATCGGCACCCAGTCCGCGATTAACCTCATAATGTGCCTCCAGTATTTGTTCCACCGGAAGCTTCTGAAGCTGATGCACTTCCACTTTGCTTATCCCAAGTTTTGCATGCAACATTTCAGCATTCCGGAAAGCCTGATCGCGATCGACAACTTTTATGGCAATGCCACTCTCAATCACCGCCCTGTGAAACAGTCCTTTTGCCGATGGCATAGCCAGTAGGGTCTCGCATTTCCTTCCCCCACCCGACTGCCCGAATATCATAACCCGGTTCGGATCGCCACCAAATTGGGCGATGTTGGTTTGTACCCATTTCAGGGCGTGTACAATATCGAGCATACCCACCTGTCCTGATGCTGCGAAGTCGGAACTGAAGGCGCTCAAATTGGCAAAACCCATCACATTGAGCCGGTGATTGATGGTAAGAACCACCACATCACCACGCAAGCAAAGATTTGTTCCATCCCAGCCCAGATTCGAGCCGGAGCCACCACGAAAACCACCGCCATGCAGCCAAAGCATAACCGGACGCTTTCCTCCATCATTAATTGCCGGAGTCCAGACATTCAGCACCAGGCAATCTTCGCCTTCGCCGGTTGGTTTATCACCTGGGACACCCAAGGCTTTGTAAATTGAAGGTCCGGCCGGAGCTGCTAAAGGTGGCGGACTTTTCGGCTTTTCAGTCTTTCTCGAAGTATCTTCCGCGCGTTTTGGCACATTCTGCGGTGCACTGTGACCATAAGCCATTGTATCGCGAATACCGCTCCAGCCTTCTGGATCAACCGGAGGCATAAAGCGTTTGTTTCCTCCGGTACTAGCTCCGTAGGGAATGCCCTTGAAAATTTTAATTCCCCGACTTTCCATGCCGCGCACCTTGCCAAAACTGGTATCGGCTACAACAAACTTTGGATTCTGTGCCCAAGCCCGATCGAAAAGCACCAGACTAGACATCACACTGAGCGAAGTCCACTGTAAAAATTCGCGCCGATTTATATACGAAGTACTCATAATAAAATACCTTTTAAAGCGCTAAACCCGTTACCCCGAATAAATTTCAGGATAACGGGATAAAATCATTAATTTATTGAAAACCAGAATTTAATAAATGGCCAACAGGACAGTATCGACAACCAAATTATCATCGGATTATCGGTATCGGTAAAGTTTAATTCTTGTAGTCATGTAATAATCGCCGCGCAGACGAACGCCTCTTCCTGAAAGGATTTCATCACCGTTCAGTATGCGACCAGCCACCCAACGGCCATTCACAAAAACGCCATCCTCAACACGAGCCACTCCAACATTTGGATTTCCAGGTGTAGCTGCTGTAAAAGTGACATTTAACCCGCGCCCACCTACAATAAATTCGTCAGGAGCAATCTGAATAAAAATACCCGACGGATAATCCGGAGTTGGGAACGAATAATGACTGGCAATGCTCAGGTTAATATTGTAATCGCCAATATGCAGCGACTGTTTCGGATTTTCCTTATTGAGAAATGCCCCGCCAATTGCACTTTTACCCTGATTTTCCAAAACCACTGGTGTAATGGTGGAAAGAAACTGGTAGCACTCACCCAAATCTTTTGAAAATTCAGGTAAACTTTCCATTCCAAACGGCGAAAAACCGATTACATCATGTTGACCCAGTGCATAAAAAATAGCTCCAATAGTATGTGCATCCCTAACCATTTCAGGAATAAACAGTGGATTATTTGGCCGGTGATAGAGGTCGCAACGTTCTTCAAAGTTGCTATAGATATCAGGAGCCAATATATCAATTTGAGGAGCTCCTGCATTCCAGATATCCATCACATAAGGCAGAGGACCTCCGCTCGGATAATCACCAGGTGTCATTTGGGCACTTGGTCTCCAATCAGAAAGCCAGGTATTTACAAACATCGGGATCGGATATTCGGCCTTTCCGGCCTCTGCCACCTTACCCACATAACGGGCGTAATTCCATGCCATAAAAATCTCATCAGTTGAGGTACTGGCCCCAAAAATGTCTTCCCAATTGCCTGACGTTTTAAATCCGTTTGCTTCCCATTTTGCCCTAAATCCAGGCACCAGCTCATCTTTATTTTTCTTCAGGTAACTGATTAATTCTTTAGGAACATCCTGACTAAAAGCCTTGTTTGCCACTTGATTCCGGTCGCGTGAATCAGAAAGAACTCCGACCTCGTTCTGCACTTGAACCATAATTACGGTATGTGCGTCTCCATCAATTTCACGAACATGACGCATAAGGGCTGCAAAAGCCCTGGAATCAGCTTCCCGACAGGCATCACTAAAAGTTGATATGATGTCCAGACTCCTGCCTTCCTTATTTTTAGCACGGGGAAAACGTTTAGTATCAGTCTTCACCCACAATGGTACGTATGATGAAACACCATTTTTCCAGCTTGCAAACCACAGAATACAAACTCTTAAATTATTACGGCGGGATGCATTAATCAGGCCGTCGACTAAACTGAAATCATACTTCCCCTCAACCGGTTCCAATAAATCCCAGCAAACGGATGCAAGCACCGTGTTTAGATGATTATCAGAAAACATCTCCAAGCGGGGTTCCATATACTCAAGACTTGATGAAGTTGAATTGTGCAACTCACCGCCCAAAACAATATAGGGGTGATCATCAACAATTAGTTGAATGGCTGTTCCTTGTTTTTGGAGGTGTGGAATCGTTGATTGACTGTAGCAACTAGTACTAAAAATTAGGTGCAAGAATAAAATTGCAAACAGTTTGCAGGCCTGGTATAGGTTTTTCATGGTGTACGAATAATAGTTAGCACATATAATACACGTTGCTAATAATCTTTTAATTGTTCTTCTCATAATTTTTCTTTGCATTTATCAATTTATGAAGACTTAAGAAGTAATAGTGAATATAATATTGTATTTCTAATTGTATTAATATTTTGATTCACCCCATTCGCAACTGCGATAATTTTCCCCTCTCTTTTGGAAGAAAATGGCAATCTCAAGTACTCGATGTAAGGTGGGTGAATTATTAAATGCAACAATAAAGCGTTCCATTTGCAAATAATCACTTTTACTTATTTGCCCGTTTAATTTTTTAGCAAAACTACTTGTACTCGACAACAGCAAGCGTTCTCGGCGAAATTCGAACTTTAACACTGTTAACATTCCGTGAAAGTTCCACCGTTCCCCCGTTTTCCGGTAATATTAAAGCTTTGCTGACACTGGAAACATGCGGTAATTCAAGCGTAACATCAACTGTTTCATCATTTATATTCTCGACAGCAAAAATGTTGTCGCCGAAAAGATACAATTCCACTTTATTAGGTGCATCGAATTTCATTCCCAAAGGAGCCAGTAATTTATTTCTGAAAGGTTTGATTTCCTCCCGAGTCAAATTTAAGAGCGTTTTTGAAGATCCGTTTACAGGAAGTACTGTCAGATTCTTATCTGTAAGAAGATCCTGTCGGGCCGACAGTCTTTTGGCAAGCCCATCGGTAATAACAACGGGCGTTCCTTTGTATAACATACTCTGAAGCGTACTGAGAAAGTCGGGGTCTTTAATCGCTTGCACCGGAAAAACAGCAGATGGAGCCTGTGCATCAATTTTACTGGCTGGGACAAATGGGATTCCGAGGCTGCCCATAAAACTGCATACCCACACTTCATCAAAAGGCTCGCTGCTGCCAGGTTTTAACAGATGGACACCTTTTATTGGTTTACCCTGTACAATATTGGCCAATTTTATCAATCCCGGAAGTTCTTTGCTCAGCGCATCGATTTTGGCAACAGCAGGCAGGTGGTTGCTATAACACCACAGGATCATCTCATTTCCTTCACCAAGCACAGTATGACGGGCCTGCTCAAGATAGGTATTCACTTTCGTCCGTTCACGGCCGGTATCGAACCACCCGCCGCCAACACTGCCCAGAGTTGCCAGCCAGCGCATGTTAAAGTAGGCATTATAGGGGGTTTCATAACCTAGGTCAGCGTCATAATCAAATTCACGGTCTTCTGTCCCTACCCAGATCCCATCAAATATTTTGGGTTCACGGACCACGTCATACCCACGCATGTGGAACTGGTCGTTCCATTGCGGAAATTTAATAATAACTTTAGCATTAGGGTTAACCGCATGTGCCGGCTTCACTACACGTTCCTGGCTCATTTTGCACATCAAATCAGTGTAGTATTTTGTCCAATTCAGGTCTCCACGGGCAGTGATACATTCTTCGCATTTGCAATTCGTGAAATACCAATCGTCGAGAATGATTTCATCGAACATGGAAGCAGTGTATTCAACAATCCTTTGGAGTTCTTTCTGTGTTTCTAAGTTGGTATAGCATTGTGCTTTCCAACCTTCTGCGAAATCATCTTTTCCAAATCGAGTAGTTGTGATCCCGCTTTGAACCTCCAACCCTGCTTTTAAGAACTTGTCTTTTGCATTTAACAAGGTCTCCTTTTTGGCATATAGGCCTCTTCCGAAAGCTTCAAGATAAACTTTAGTAGCACCATGTTCTTTACACCAGCTGACAGCTTTATCCAACCCAGCAGGGGTTGATAGCAAATCGTCTACATCCTGCGCCGTAAACCACACAGAAAGTGTTAAAACATCTTTTTGATTCTGCATTTGGTCCCAAAGTGACTGGGAATGAACAGAAATTACGGTCATCAAAACAATCACCAAAATGAGGTAAATCGCTTTCATTTTTTTTAAAATTGCACTCATAGGTTTATTTATTATTAGGTTAAGATCTAAAATGATTTTAATGTAAACGAAAATGTTTTAGGCTGATACGGCGTCAGATCAAACACCATATCTTTTCCTGAAACAGCAACACTGCCATTGAGCTTAGGTTCTTCAGATCCCATAACTTCGTTTGCTGTAAGTATTTCTGAAGCAAAAGTAATTCTTGCCCCAGATACCTTTTTACCTGATGCTTCACGCACTCTAACTATAAACTTATTGCCCTTCTCTGCTTTTTTAAGTGCCATTACAACAACCTGAGGGGAACTTGTATTTAAGAATGATACAACTTTCCCCACGGCTCCATTGTGGGCAGTTGTTGGAAATGCGAGAATCGGCTGGTTCAAACGGGCCGCCTCTAAAACTGTACCGTTAGTCCAATCTCCACTGTGACCATAAAACGCATATTTAAAATGATGAATATAATGGTCTCCTTCATACTTGCCCCAACCTCCAGTTCCGCCATTGATAAGTTCCAGATACAAACTAGAATTGTCCGGCATGTGCCATCCATATTTGCAATCATTTAAAATTGAAAGGCCGTAATTATTGCTTTGATTTGTAATGTCGGCCCATTGTTGGGCAACATGATCGTAGCGTTTAGGATCTACGGTCATGTTCTGCCTTTGGATGATCCCGATTCCAAGGTCATAGGTTGCATTTGGATTAGAGCAGGTCATCGGAAAAGAAACTGACAGGACCTTTTCAGTCGATTTCCAGTCTACAGTGTTGTCAATTTCGATGCGTGTTCCAGCGCTGTCTGCCGCAAGTCTAATATATTGAGTAAATGTCGAACCATCCTTGATTCTATCAATCTTAAGGGATACTCTAGCTGGCCCGTTTTCTGCAACAGTTTTTACGATCGACTCGTCGTCAACATACCATACTGGAGCAGACTCCATTATACTCTTTTGAATGTTATACGCATCAGATAAACCTAAAGTCGTTGTTCTTCCTTCTAACCTAGAAGGCGCAGAAAGTAACTGCTGGTTAGTCTTCTTGTCAAAAATCCCAGAGATATCGCCATGGTTATCTACTGTGATCTTATAATAAACATTCTCCAATATTCCACTTGTAGCGTCTATGGTGAGATCAGGATTTGGCGGATTAACTGTTTTTGAAGGTTCTATTTCATACACGGCATAGCTTACCGAAGGAACATGGACCACAAATGCGATTATTGCACTTTGTCCATTTTTACTTACAATCTGTGCCGGTACTTCTTTCCCATACTGATTAAACACTTTTATTCCTACAGGAGCTGTGACCCCAAAATCGACTGTTGTTTCAACTACATCATAGCGATCGGTCGATAGCTGGTTATAAAGGACTATTGGCATCCTGCTTTTTTTGGAACCCCGAGTATCAAGAACAGAAGAAAAACTGGTTGTCGCTTCCGTCAGCACCTGGGTAAATTCAGTATAGCAAGAATCAAATTGAAGGTATGAAACAAGGTCTGCCTCAGGTATCGATGTACCACATATGTCATCATGCATCCCGCGTTCAAGAAGGCGAAACCAGGCAAGCCACAATTTCTGAGACGGATAGACATAATTGGAATAAGCACTAGCAATAACAGCTGCATGCTCTGCTGCAAGCGCCCGCTGTTCATTCTGTCTGTTCTTCAATTTCATCAACCCGTTTGAGGTCCAGGACCCGGCCCAGGGAAGGTGAAATTCATTGTTATGTACCGGAAGGGCATCAATTTGAGAAGGGGTGAGGTCAAGAAAGAACTGGTCAGAAGAGGCATTTGTGTATTTTGTAGTCTGGTTGGGGTTGTCTGCTATACGGCCCATGAGCCTTTTGACACTTGTATCAGCTGCAGCACCTCCGCGGTCGCCTCTTGGACCAAAGTATTTCCAGGTTGCCCATAAAGCCCCTTTAGTATGGACGTTGGACGAGTCGCCATTAGCTGTGACATTCAACAATGGCTTTTGATTAGCATAATCTCCGGTATTGCAAATAGCAACCAGATAGTTGCCATCTGGTCCCAACCATTTACAAATTGGGCCTTCTGGTCGTGGATAACAGTTTGCAACCCTCATACCTGAAAAGCCCTTCATACCCATGTGAGCTGCTATCGTTGGCAAGGCCCATGTGAATCCGAAATTATCAGGCAGCATTATATGGATGGATTTTTTATTGAATTCATCCATAAAAAATCCGTTGCCGTAAAGGAATTGACGCATAAGCGTTTCCGCAGATTCGATATTGACATCTGCCATTTCGACCATTCCTCCTGCAACTGCCCAATTCCCTGATGCGATATACTCCTTTAACCGGGCATAATCATTTGGATACTTTTGTTTTGCCAGCCAATAGCGATAGGCTCCTTCAAAATTGAATACATATCCCGGATATTTTTCAAAAAGGGCAAAATTTTGTACCAAAGTCCTGGGGATAAACTCACTTATTGTTCGATTTATGTTGTAAAGCCACTGTGTGTCTAAATGCGCATCAGAGACAACATACACGACTTTGTCCTTTGACAAGTCGTACGGATTAGCCTTAGGTTTGTATTGACAATATGAGTTTAATGAACTCAGAGTGATCATTGAAATAATCATCAAACTAAAAAACAAATTAGCTTTTTTCATGGTATTGAAAGTTTATTATAAAACTTACACCTTTATTCCAAATAAATCCAAATATCCAGCTACACTTATAAACTTCACGTAAGGTAATGAGGCATAAAAATCCATTTCTTCATCGCTCGACCGCCATTGCTCCGACCAGATGTCTTCGAGCATTGTCATAAATGGTTTTTGAATTCCATCTTTCATCGCACTATCACGCATTTCTTTAAATTTTCCCTCGGTCCGCCATTCCCTGTTATGACCCGTTACACTACCGCATTGCAATTCTAATACATTATTTGGTCCCAGCGTGCTATAATCCATGCTGGTATAACGTGGAATCAATAATATCTTTGATCCATCAACCCCAACCCATTCGGCAACATCTGCATCTATCCCTGATTCAATTCCAAAAGGGGCCCATTGCGTTCGGTTAACAACAGCTTTCAATCCAAATGAGCTTAAAATCTGTGGCATCTGGGCAAAAGTGCCATGTTCCTGATTGCTATAAACCTTCACCTCAAACTCAAGGTGCTTTTTAATAGCTTCCATTCCATGAAGGAATTGTCTCATAACAGATTCACCGTTAATAAGCAGGTTGAACGGTTCGCACCAGGTACCTCCAACTATCTCTATACTTCCTTCTTTCAGAAATGGAATTAGGGTTTCGTTGTATCCGGGGTCGTTTTTGTCCAACGACACCCAACAGCTTCCGCCAATTTCCCAGGTGCTTGCAAAGTTCTGATATTTACCCGACCGTATGCGTTGCATATCGATCTCCATGGTATTGGTTCGCTTTTCCAGTGGTTTTACAAATCCATCATGATACCCGGTTGAGAAATAAATAGGTGCATTCTCTGAGCCCGTATTAGCCTTAGGTTTCCTCTTGGGTAGAGGGTTTTCAAAATAATTCTTACGCGACCAGCCTTCCGGCTCACTATTTAAAGTTTGTACTTTACTACATTTACCCAGGTCTTCCATTATTTTTAACGGACCGTTAAGCTTGATTGTTTTTATCTCCCAGGGACGCATTTCAAAAGTCGAAGCTAGTTTTTCGATCTCTTTCAGACTATGGGTACAATCAATCAACGAAGCGTCTGCATCACCAAATTGAAGCAAAACATTATCTTTTTGTCCTGCCCATTCCCATAAGCGTACATAAATATTCCCTCCACGTTCGAATAGAGCGGTAGCGGTTGTTGTATTTGAATTAATCTGAAGGAAGCTGCCTTTTTCTGGAAGTATAGACTGTTTTTTTTTTGATTGTGTGGCAATGACCGGACGCTTATATTCGCTTGCCAATAAATTAAGTTTAGATTTGCGCCAATCGCCAGTATAAGGCATAAACCGGTTACTATAGGTTTCTTTTCCGACTAAGACCTGCTTACCTCTGCCATAAACATATTTTTTAGGAGAAAACGCGACTACGTGCTGTAAAGAAGAGTTGTTTTCAGTATATCCATAGCCAGATTGCCCAATGTTAAAATGAGCAATGTTCCCCTTATCAGATTCCATTGCTACATAATTCAAACTCTCGATTGATTTTGACTTATCAGAAAGCCAAGTGAGATAAGGCGAATTTTGCAATAGTCTGGTTTTTGTGTCCGGAATGTCACAATTCAGACAAAGTTTCCGATCGTGTTGGTAATAATGGATGCGATGGGGATTTTCTTCAACATCTGCGGCTTCAGGACCAAAAGTACTACCATCGCCATAGTCGAATGTTGTTTCGTAGTCGATAAAATGATCCGATGCAACTATCTGATGCAGATATGGCATTCCATCGATTTCCCCCTCAATTTCAGCAAAGGCTTTTTTGCGATCACTGCTAAGCCAGGTTTTAATTCGTTTGGGGTTTTCCGTTCGGGAATCAAAAGTATTACCTTCATTAAATAAAGTTAAATATCCGATTGTAGCCTTATTTTCTGCACCCGATCCAATTTGTGTTTCCAAGCACCCGTTATCGAGCATTCGAATTTTGTAGGTCCCGGTTTCGAACCAATCTTTCCAAGGGATATTTTTATTTTCGGTTTCTTTCTCGTTCATTTCAGAATCCCCGGCAGCATAGCCAAATCCGGGGACAATTTCTTTTCCTGAATCTGATTTCCTAGCCCAAGGAAGTGTATTATATGCAATGTTGGATCCTCCAATTTGTCCTGCTAAATAGTCAAGCACTTTTTCTTTAATTCCTTTGACCATAATCCTTGCTTGTTTACACCATTCAATACCACTTTCATCAGCCAGACAAACATGAACATCGTGGTTTTGTGAATTCAACATGAGTTTCCATGCTTCATCCAGATGAGCGGAAGCGCCTTTAAATCCAGCCATATAAGCGAACGCTGCTAATGTTTCGGCATCAAGTAGTTCATTTTCTACTTCTTGTTGAAGAATACGCACTTTATCACCGCGAATACCCCAGGGGAAAGTGGATATAAAGTCTTGTTGGGTGAGATTAACCGATGGAAACCCGTTTTTGTCTTGCGATGGTGATAAACAACTTACAAAAGATGGTAATGCAATTGCAGTACCGCTTGCAATTGAAACATTTTTAATAAATAATCTTCTTTTCATATTGTATCTTATGTATAAAATCAATAAATTACGGCACGTATGCCACTTCGCTATCGCGATTATGTTACCAACTGGTCGTGTCTCATTATTAGACGATCAATATATTTAACCCGTTGTTTGAAACTATAGATGCTGTCGAAAAATCAGATTTTTCACTCTAAATCCCTAAAGGAAAACTTTGATTTATTGAATATGTAAGCAATAACTCAAATGCTCAAACTCCAAACGTGCAATGCTAGTTGTAATCAACCACTGCAAGTGCCCTCGGCGAAATTCGAATTTTAACTTTGTTCCCGCTTAGTGAAAGCTCTGCATCCCCACCCTCTTCTGGCAAAACCAATGCTTTGCTAACTTTTGAAACTTTGGGCAGTTCAAGGGTAACATCGACTGCTTCATCATTGATATTCTCGATAGCAAATGTATTGTCCCCAAAAAGGTACAGTTCCACTTTGTTCGGGGCATCGAATTTTATTCCAAACGGGGCAAGCAATTTATCCCTGAAAGGTTTGATCTCCTCACGGCCCATTTTCAAAAGCGTCTTGGGTGATCCGTTTACAGGAAGTACGGTCAGCTTCTTAAGAAGGTCGGTGTGAGTGATTAGTCTATTTGCAAGCCCATCGGTAACAACAATGGGTGTTCCTTTATCTATCATACGTTGAAGTTTGACAACGAAACCGGGATCTTTGAGCACTTGAACCGGAAAAACAGCAGATGTTGCCCGTTCATCTATCTCACTGGCCGGTACAAACGGAATTCCGAGACTGCCCATAAAACTGCAAACCCACTCTTCCTCAAAAGGGTCGCTGTTGCCAGGCTTTAACAGGTGAACACCTTTTATGGTCTTGCCCTGTACAATTTTGGCCAGTTTAATCAATCCCGGAAGTTCTTTGCTCAGCGCATCTGTTTTGGCAACGGCAGGGAGGTGGTTGCTATAACACCACAGGATCATCTCCTTCCCTTCGCCAAGTACTGTATGACGGGCTTGCTCAAGATAGGTGTTCACTTTCGTCCGTTCACGGCCGGTATCGAACCATCCGCCACCAACACTGCCAAGGGTTGCAAGCCAGCGCATGTTAAAGTATGCATTATAAGGGGTTTCATACCCCGTGCTGTTCCCATAATCAAATTCACGGTCTTCGGTCCCTACCCAGATCCCATCAAATATTTTGGGCTCACGCACCACGTCGTACCCTCGCATATGAAACTCGTCGTTCCATTGCGGAAACTTGATAATAACCTTAACATTTGGGTTTACGGCATGTGCCGGATTCACGACACGTTCCCGGCTCATTTTCACCATCAAGTCAGTATAGTATTTGGCCCAAGACTGGTTGCCGCGCGCAGTGATACATTCATCACACTGGCAATTTGTAAAAAACCAGTCATCAAGAATGATTTCATCAAATATGGAAGCGGTGTATTCAATAATTTTTTGGAGTTCTTCTTGTTTCGCTTTATTGGTATAGCAATGATAGTGGATGAAATTGTCGGGTCCGCCAGCTGTGGTGGCACCGCTCGCAACTTCACAACCTTCATTCAGGAACCTTTGCTTCGCTTTTTCCAGGGTGTTGCGTTTTGCATAAAGACCCCTGCCATAAGCTTCAAGATAAACTTTCGTGACACCATGTTCTTTGCACCAGCTGACAGCTTTGTCCAACCCAGCAGGGGATGACAGCAAGTCACCTACATCCTGTGCCGTAAACCATACAGCAAGCGTTAATACTTCTATGTTTTTTTTCGCCATATTCCACAAAGCCTGAGAATATGCAGAAGTGATACTCATCAAAACGATCGATAGTACAATACCGATTTTTTTCAATATCACAATATTATTTTTCATAATTTAATTTCTGATTTAATTTATAAAAGGGTTCTACTTTTTATTTTTTGATTTTTAATAAGCAGAACCCTTTTAAACCTATCAATTAATACCTACATGGTTTCTTTAAATCATTTTCATTAATTCTACCAATTTGGATTTTGTCCAATTTCAGGAGCTAATGAAAGTACGGAAAGTTCTATCGGCCAAAAATAATGTTTGCTCTCGTCAAATTTCGGAGTTCCCCAGTTGGTGCCCTTATAAGCATCAATATACTCTACACCTGAAACAATCGATGTTTTAACAGTAGCTGTACCGGCAGGATCATATTTGGCTCTTGCTGCAGCATCCCAGCGCATCCCGTATGAAGGGATCTCCAACTTCTTGCCTTGTTTCCATCGCAAAAGGTCATCATAACGAAACCCTTCTGCGTACAATTCAACACGACGTTCGCGACGGATTTCGACAATTAACGGGGAAACGCCATCATTCACATACAGTGGATCAACCGGGATATTGTTTAAATTCATGTGTATCATTCCCACACGGTCGCGTAATTTATTAATACTAATATCCAGGTCTGCCTGAGTAAGTGTACCTAATTCTGCAGTGGCTTCAGCATAGTTCAGTAAAATCTCGGCGTAACGCATTATTACTGCAGGAGTTTCATCTGAACCCCAAGAATTAGTAGCAGTAATAACGTTATAATACTTTATAATAGCATAACCGGTCATACTTGTGACTCCACCTATAATACCACTAACTCTTGGATAAGTATATGAGGCACTATTACCAAAATTATAATAATGTTCATCAGCAGGATGAAGAACAGTTTGCCTCAAACGTGGGTCTCTATTCATAAAAAGATCTTCAAAATTTACATCACCCTTATAAAGAGGAGAAAGGGAAATCGGTAATCCATCACTGCAGAGATAATCATCCACAATACTTTTGGTGGCACTGTCTTCATGGTTACTATTACCAGCATTATTAATTACTACACCCATTTGGTATTTTTTCCAATACATAATCTCTGGGTTTCCTGTAAGATCACTTAAAACACGGAAAGGAGCATTATAATCATGTGACGGATCACCAGTTTTATATAAGGAATAAGGTCCGGTTTCTATTAATAATTTAGCGGCCTCGGCTGATTTTTGTAACCAAAAATTTGCATTTGCAAGTCCGTGGTATTTGCGCCAAGTGCCCTCGAACAGGCATATCCTTGATTTTATACCAATGGCTACCCACTTGTTTATCCTACCCGGAGCACCACCATCACCCCAGTCGTTCGGTAGTTTTTCTATGGCAAATTCGAGGTCGGCTAATACATTATCCATCACCTGATCCCTTGGAGTTCTAGGGCTGTTCAATTCCGGAGAATCAATATTTAGTTCTTTGTCTAACCAATTGACATTACCGAAATGTGTAACCTTCTGAGCATAAAACCAACCTCGCAAAAGCCTGGCTTCACCGGCATATTTATCTCTTACTTCTTCGGTAACACTTGCTTTATCGTAATTGGCAAGACCCACATTAATTGCACGAACAAGACTCCAGCCACCGTATGACATACGTTCTTCTGCTTCCCCCCAATCTGTGCCGGAACGAACAGTGTGAATGCCTGCTCTTACATTCCTCATGTAATTTGTTCTTGAATTGCTTTCAACCATATTGTCAGACATAATGTCCCATCTCCAAATAGCTGAATGGCTACTCATGGTTCCTGAATACATACCCTCAAAATTTCCCGACAGAATATCGGTATTCCGCCAGTCACCGGCTAAAGTATATAAACCGTTGTTGTATACTTTCAGATCATTTTCCGATTGCCAAAATGTTTGTTCGCTGATCTGATCTAATGGAATTCTATTAAGGAATTGATCGTTACAACCGTATACTAGAATTCCAAAGAAACACAGCAGACCAATTTTTATAAATAAATCTTTCATTTTATTATCTTTTTAGGTTAATTAGAATGATACGCTAACTCCCAAAGTGAATATCCGCTGATAATAGTATTCTTGTCCTATCTGGTCAGCTTCAATATACAATGGTCTATGCATTCCTGAGTGTTCCCACAAGTTCAGGCCGGTGAAATAAATGTTTGCGTCGCTCGCTCCAATTTTCTTACTGAAATTTTCTGAAAGATTATATTTCAATGACAAGCTTCTCAATCTGATGTAAGCACCATTCTGTACATAACGAGATTGATCCTGGGTATTCTTCTTATCAGTACCGGCAAGGTAAGGTGCGTAAAAATAGGCATTGCGGTTAGTTTCGCTCCATGATTCAGTTAAATAATAATCTAAAATGCCCTCAGTATTGTATGGGTAAAAAGATTGATTGTTGTTTAGCCCTTCAGGCATAAAATTACGTTTCAACAAGCCCTGAAAAAAGAAATCCAGTGTCCAGTTCTTATACCTAATATTTGGATTAAACCCATAGGCCCATCTGGGTGACGAATTTCCAATTCTTGTCATATCACCAGGATCAGACAAAATTCCGCCTCCCTTATTAATTTTACCATCATTATTAAGGTCTTCATATTTTATATCTCCAGGGTTCCAGTTTGTACCTATGTATGTCTGATCTGCATGGTTAGTAACCTCATCCTGTGTTTGGAAGATTCCCTCGGTTTTATAACCCCATATCTCCCCTAGTTTTTTGCCAATATAATAATCATTATAGGCGCCGTTCTTGTTTTGGTATTTTGTAATCTTTGTTTGATTGTCGGAAAATGTGAGATTGATATTATAACTCCAATCCTGCCCAATTTTATCTCGCCATGAAATCGCAACTTCATAACCATTAGTCCTAAGTGAGGCGGCGTTGGCTTTAGGGGCCGTTGCACCCAAAAGGGCTGAGTATGTTGCATTCATTAACATATCTCTAGTGTCCCTGGTATATAGATCAAACGATGCATTTAATCGTTGCTTTAAAATTGTAAAATCAAGTCCATAATTTGTTGTTGCCACTTTTTCCCATGTTAATGAAGGGCTAACCAAGCCAGGAGGGCTTATAACAGGTATTTGCCCAGAAGACATGATATAAACAGACATACTGCGATCCATAGAAGAAATGTATGGATAATAATTATTGCCCAACATCTGATTACCCAGTTCACCATAAGATGCACGTATTTTCAAGTCATCAAGCCAATTTTTTGCAGAGGACATAAAGGGCTCTTGAGAGATTCTCCATCCCGTGGATACAGATGGAAAAAATCCAAACCGGCTATCTTTGGGGAAACGCGATGTACCATCGTAACGTCCATTGAATTCAAGCAGGTATTTGTCTTTATACATATAATTTAACCTGTAGAATAAACCTCGCAATGCAACCTCCGATTTACTTCCTCCCACTGTTTGTGATCCAATAGTAGCATTTAGGTCAGTTACAAGAGGAGTAATTAGGCTCTTACCCTGTGCCCAGAAATAGTTGTTGTGCCCCAATTCTTGATTAAACCCAACCATTCCTTTTAAGTAGTGATCCTTAATATTATCAAGGGTATATTCTGCATATGTATTGAATACATAATAATCATTTTTATTGCTGGAATTTTTAATATAGTCGTCGGCACTAAAACCATTGGATATCATGGGATTTGATAACAGGTTCATAGAAACAACCTCTATTTTACTTGCAACGTCCTGATCATTTCTGTAATATTTATTAAATGAAAAATCACCCCTGATTTTTAATCCCTTTAATGGGGTTATTGTTATTCCCTGTGTTAACCAGATGTCATCGGTACTAAAAGTAGTACGTCCACCATGTTCCAGATAGGGGAAAAACGTATTTCCACCGGAGCCAATAGCAGCACCCATTCCAATGTATTGTGCATATTTATTATGATCGCCGGGAGTAATATAGTAAGGTAAATCGGGAAAATAGATGGCTAAATTCGGAGAGACCCTTGCTACGGAATTAAGACTCACATCATCGTTATAATTGTGTGGTGCATCGTTCGATACAGAGTTGACTGAAATCTTTTCGTCCAGGCTCACCCAGTCAAATATTTTGAAATCCAATTTTGCTAACAGGTTATACTGTTTAAATTGAATATTCTTTTCTTTATTTCTAAAATAGCCTGGTTTATTCAGAAATCCTCCTGAAACATAGTACGATGCCCTTTCTGTAGCTCCTGAGATGTTTATGTCATATTTTTGTTGGGATGTATAGTCGGTAACCAGCTTGTGCTGATAGTCATTGCTTCCATAATATTCCAAAACCCCATTTCTGACTCCCCAGGCGTTTTGTTCAGTAGGATTATTAACCCAATTCTTTATTCCTGCCATATAAACATCATCAAATGCTGGTGTACCAGTTGTATGAATAGCCGCATCGTTCCATGCCGAAGCAGTTACATAAGGATCTCGGACAACGTTCATGTAGAAAATAGGTTGAACTAAAGATTGCTCCGTATTCATTGTAATTTTAATTTTACCCAATTTCCCTTTTTTTGTTTCGACCAGGATAACCCCAAATGCAGCTCGTGCGCCATAAACTGCAGCAGCGCCAGCATCTTTCAGTACTGAGACATTTAAAATGTCATTCGGGTTAATCATATCCAAATCCATTGGGATACCGTCAACTAGTATCAGGGGATTACCACCATTAATTGACCCAATACCTCTGATATTATAATTAGTACTTTTTGAAGGGTCTCCGTTATCAAAGGTAACATTCAGGTTGGGGATTAGCCCTTGCAATGCCTGGCCCGCTGATACAATCGGCCTGCTTTCAATTCTTTCAGCATTAGCAACACCTACAGCTCCAGTTATATTCACTTTCTTTTGAGTTCCATAACCTATAGCCACAACCTCCTCAATTCCTACAGTCTCTTCAGCAAACGTCACATTAATTGTTGATTTATTTTCAACAGCGATTTCCTGCGTTTTCATACCAATGAACGAAAACAGCAATGAAGCATTGGGGGAAACATTTGACAATGAATAATTTCCGGTTGTGTCAGTAATTGTTCCGGTTGTAGTTCCTTTTACTACAACAGAGACTCCTGGAAGTGAGCCACCTGCTGAATCAGTTACTTTTCCAGAGATGGATTTTTGCTGCTGGTTTGTTGTTGATCCATTATTGTTTGGGATAATAATAATATTTCGTTCAATGATCTTGTATGAAACATCTTCCCCTGCAAAAATCTTTTCTAAAATATCTTCAACATAACATTTTTCAACCTTGAGGTCAATCTCACGCATAACATCCACTTTACTGGCATTATACATGAAAGAAAACTCTGACTGGTCTTCAATTTGTTTAAGAACGTCCTTAACACTTGTTTTTTGAACATTCAGGTCCAGTTTCGTCTGCTGGCTGTAAACAGAGGCGTAACTCCCCGTTAGCCCAATAATACAAATCAGTATTACAACTAGTTTCATCTTCAAAATTAATTTTCTTCGAAAGGTCCAATAATTGAAAAGACCATCCGAACTACAATTTTTTTTCATAGTTTTGTAATGTTTATTCAGCATTTACTGGATTTAGGTTATGTCCGTAACCTTTTCTCCTGGCTGAGTTAATAAATTTTTGGTTAAGAAAGGTTTGCCACATTGGCAAGCCTTTTTGCTTTAGCTCTAATTGGTTCAATCTTCCTTTTTCATTCGCAAAATAGTTTATGGTTTAGTAATAATAACTTGTTTACCATCAATATGGTATTTAATTGGTTTTAGTAAATTGATCAGTTTTAAAAGTTCATTGAGGGATTCTGTTTTCACCTTAAATGTCAGCAATTCTCCGTCCAAAAGAATTGGTGAAACCTGAATAGAAACACCATACCAACGCTCCATATACTTAATTATTTCTTCCAAAGAATCTTCATCGAATACCATTTCGTCTCTTATCCATGCAGAAACCAAATCAACATCCATTCTCTTTACATCAAGTTCTTTTTCCTTTTTATCAAAGGATACCACCTCGCCGGGGCTTAGTTGTATTATTTCTTTTTCATTCCGCTCAATTCCAACCTTTCCGGTTTTAAGTCCGACTTCAATAGTCTGGTCATCTTCATAAGATTTCACATTAAATGATGTTCCAAAGACTTTAACATTAAGTTCTGAGGTGCTTACTATAAATTGTTTGGATGCGTCTTTCCGCACATCAAAATAACCTTCTCCTTTCAATTCTACTTTTCGGCTATTTTTATTGAAGTTCTGATTGTACCTGATTTTTGAATTGCCGTTCAATAAGACGATTGAACTGTCAGGCAAGATAATTCGGGTTTTCTGCCCGGCCAGAGAAATGACTTCAGTGTAGTGTGGCTTTTGCTTCCAGTTATTGAGTTCTGTTCCTGTCCATACGCTTATAAAAACAACAACGATTGCAGCAGCAATTTGCCCAATTCTTCGGTATAAAAAGTATTTTCGTTTTTGGGAATGAATTTGTTTATGAACCTTTTGCCATGCTTTAGGTCCGTCGGGGGTATAACGTTCAGGAAAGCTTCCGGTAATTTGCCAGATATTTAAAAGATCCTGATATACCTTTTTATTTTCATCGGATACATTCATCCATTGCTGGATTTCTTTTGAATATTCCACTCCATTTGTTGCAATATTGCGGATGACCTTATATATGGGTACTTGATTTTCCATTAATGTGATATACTTTTCTTTAATACTATAGCACTTAAATCACCAATACCCCCCAAAACGCATCAAAAAAAATGTGTTACAATGAAAAAAATGAATATTTGATCCTGATAAGGCTGTAAAAAATCTTTTATTTTTCTAATGGCGATAGTCATTTGATTTTCGACTGTTTTAATTGTAATACCAAGCCTTTCTGCAATTTCCTTGTTTGTTAAACCATCATCCCTGCTTAACTTATAAACCGTTTTACATTTCGGGGGAAGAACTTCAATCGCATTAGAAATAATCGTTTTTAATTCTTCAAATTCGAGAAACTGATCAGCACTTTCATCAGAAAAGATATCGGACTGATCAAAAAGTTCTAACACTATTTTATTTTTATTTTTAGCGTTACGTATAAAGTTCAGGCTTTTATTTTTTGAAGCAGTGTACAAATATGACTTTATCGAACAATTAAATGGAAGGGAATCTTTCTTCTCCCACAAATAAATAAAGATATTTTGTATAACATCTTCAGAGAATGTCTCATCACGTAGATAACCATTAACAAAGTTACAGAGATCATCATAATAAGTATCAAAAAAATATTTGAAGGCAATCTCATCACCGTCAATCATTCTTTGTAGAATAAAAAATTCCTCATTTGAAAATTTCTGGTTCATTCAGTGGTTACATCAGGTACAATTTTACAAAAGTAATGAAATTAAACTCGATCCAGCAACTTTGAAAATTCCGAACATAGATTCAAGTCACAAATGCGACAAATCAATTTAAAGCTGCAAAAAATATCTTAGATAAGGTTTGAAACTTCAGTTTTTCTCTTGGTCTTCTGTTTATCTTATTCTTTACCAGCTTTATACATTCACTATCATATAGATCAAAATTGCTTCCTTTAATGATATATTGTCTGATCAGCTTGTTTGTATATTCATTCAATCCCCTTTCCCTGGAAGAGTATGGGTGTGCAAAATAGAAATCTGCGTTCAGCTTTTTTTGCCATTAATTCATGCTGTGCAAACTCGGAACCATTGTCCGAAGTAATGGTGTGAACAGTGTTTTTGTAAGCAAATAGCATCCGTATTGCGGCTTTTGCAAGCCCCTCTGCCAGTTTGCCAAACTCAATCTTTTCCATCAGTAGGAAAGCTGTTTTTCGTTCGGTAATGGTCAGGATGGCTCCTTTTTGGTTTTCTCCAATTATCGTGTCAATCTCCCAGTCTCCATAACGCTCTTGTGTATCCACAATAGTAGGACGGAGTTCTATGGAAACTTTATTTTTAATGTTCACATGTTTGCCTGTCACCGGACGTTTGTGGTGCTTTAGCTTATGTCGGATGTGAGTCCAGAGCATACCTCCTTCCTTTTTGTCTTTCCTGATAAACTGGTAGATCCGCTCGTGCGATACCATTGGGATGTTGTTAAGTCTTGCAAACCCAACAATTTGATTGGGTGACCATTGTTCCTTTTTTAGCTTTTCAATAACGAAGTTTTTGGCCTGATCGGTAAACTTACGAGCTCGTCCAGATCGTTCTTTTCGCTCTGTGCAAAGCTCTTGTGCAAAACGGGCAGAATAGGACCGCTTTTTCTTGTTGCGGTTAATCTCCCGATAAATGGTGCTTTTGTCTGTCTCCAGAAGTTGAGCTACTCTTTTTATCGGCGTATTTGTTTTTAATAATACCTCAATTTGGTTCCTTTGTATTGAGGTTAACTGTTTATTTTTCATCGCAAATCAAAAGTATTAGTTTAACCTTACCTTAGGAAGCTTTCGAGCTTCCTATTCTACTTTTGTTGCATTTGTTATACCAATGACTTCAACAACACATAATCATCAGCATTCTATAAATCTATCATATTAAAAATTCGCATTTACTAATTGAATTTTCGCATTTATTGATGTCTTAAGCCAATTAAAATCTTTTTTTCCTACTTCTCCTTATATTTGTCAACTTATTTTTATTCAATGAGTTATATCTTTTAGAAGTGGATGGAATTAATTGGAACAAATCAATCAGCATTATAGAACTTCCCCTACTATTCTTTATATAAGAATCCGATTTTTCCATAGAATAACCATTTACACGTTCAATCTTTTCAACCTTCCCTTTTGCCTGATAAAACCTCGGCCTTTCCTCAAAGGCAGACATTTTAATCGGATGCCGAACCGGATTCCCATTTCCATCAGTAACAAATACCAAAGTGTTACTGCTATCGCTCCAGGCATACCTCACGTAAACAGGATTAGTTATTGTGGGATTTGAAACCACTATTTTATTCCCCGACATCATAGCTTCCGCTTGTAAGTGTACTTTATTATCTCCTGCAATTTCGTAGTTGATTTCAATTTTGTTTTGCTGAAAAACCATATGGTCAGAAAACAAAGACGATAAACTCAACTTCTGATTCGCCAACGCAAGAACTGGAATCCAGGCGAATCCTAAAGTCATAAATAGTAAATAAAGTATCTGTTTAGCTTAGCCATGACCATTGCTTTATTTGGTGTCGCCTTTTGTAACCCCATTTTCCCCATACGCATCTATTGCAAACCAATATTTCTGGTCTTTATTCAGGCTACGGATGGTCAAAGTAGTATCATTATAAACCTGGTAAATGCGGTTCAGGTTTTCTTTTACCGCACCAAACCTAATATTGTAGCCCGTCGCGTTAGCTTGCTTTTTCCAGCGAAGGGTGACATTTCGTGAATCTGTCGCATCTCTCGTTGCCACAAAGCTGGTAACCTTTGTAGGCTTTTTACTATTGCCTGTACCGAATATCCGGAACCCGGAAACAGCAAATGTTCCACCGGGTACGCGATAATTAGTTACCTTAAAGTAGCGTGCTTTTACCGGCATTTTAAAGCTATGGTATTGATGTGTCAGATCTTCCTCGTTGGCTGTTTGGTCGACCAGCGTTATCCAGTTTTTATTATCGTTTGAATATTCCAAAAGATATTGTTGTGCCTTTATACCTTCACGGCCAAAAAGTTGCGTATTGTTCTCAGCGAAATTGAGTTGTATCGCCTTGACTGTGGATACTGAGCCGAGGTCAACACTCAACCATTCTCCTTTGTCGCCCGTTCTAGCACTCCAGTAGTCGCGAATCTCTTCATTAACAGCTAGTGACGGTGGATTGGCATCCAGACTTGATGAGGCCTCTGCCTTTTTATTATAAGATAGCATCATCCAGCCCGGATAAAGTTCGCTTATATTTTTGATTTGATGATCAGGCATCACCATTGGATAATCGGCGAACTCTGTGTGGGCGATCATTTTATCGTTTTTGTCAAATGTCACCGGTATCAGGCCCAACCTTCGTTCAAATATGTGTTTGACGGAGATAACCATAGTAACCACACGCCAGTAATTACCATACTTATCCTGAAACGTTGCCGCATGTCCGGCACCGGTAATGAAACCTTCCGGTTTGGCTGAAAACGGGTTGATGGGTGAATAAGTGAAAGGGCCGAGCGGATGATCGGCAACAAAATAGCCATCAGCATAACTCTTATATTGCGTACCCGGAGCGGAATATTGATAATAATATTTGCCGTTATGTTTGGTCATCCATGGTGCTTCGGTCCAGGGTCTTTCTGTCATGGTATTGTAGTCGCCCGGCCTTTCCCAGCCCCGTGTAGCAGGGTCGCCCCTTATAACTTTTACCGGTTCGCCGATCGGGTTAAGTTTATTGTTTACATCTAATTGTATTGCATACAAGTAGTCATTGTTGGTACAGCCATAATATAGGTAGACCTTCCCATCAGTATCCTGGAAAAAGTCAGGATCACCAATAGCCAACGGAAAGGTATCAGTATACACCTGCCATTGTCCGCTCACGGGATCATCAGTCTTGTAAATGATATGACTGTTTAAAGGCATATAATACAGGGAGCCGTTGATAACAGCTGCGGCGGGCGCATCTTTTTCAAATGGCAGGTCTTTGGTAGTTACAAAGTTCCATTTAAGCAGGTCCTTTGAATACCAGTAACCACCCGAGGCGGTAGCAAAGAGGTAATAATTGTCTTTAAATAAAACAATAACCGGATCCGCAGCTGCCCGTCTGGAAGGTTTATCAGGCGTAAACCGGTAACTGATATTCAATGGGTTGCAAAATGTTTGCTGGCTTTTTGTCGTCATTGGTGTAAAGACGATGCAGCCAAGTAAAAAGCAAATAAAAAATCGGAAATGATGATATTTAGAATCCATATAGAAATTATAATTTATTATTTTCAGTATAACATATCGGACAGTGATGCAAGTCAATCTTTAAAGTTGACACAAAATAGCCGATATAAAGGTCGGCTATTTTGTGATGTTTTTCTGCTGATTTGATGTAACAATCTTATTTTGAATCAAGCATTTTAACTTTGATAAATGCTGCTGCTTTATTTGATATGTTAATAATGATTGAACTACCTTTTGATGCCGTCATGTTATCTTTCTGAGATGCTGTCAAAATACCGTCTTTATATATTTCAATAACATATTTGCCTGTTTTCTTAACCATTATCTCTATTGGTACATCGGCCTTACTTTCCAAAGTCTTATCCTCCACAGCATCCGGGAAATGCAGGATACCAAGCGTTGCGTTATTGCCTTTATGCAAGCAACTTATCTTTCCTTCGCCATAGGTCGCAGTGATCGAAATATTATCTCCGGTACCAGGTAAGCCAGGCCAAATGATATCCTCATTTGAGGTGACCATAGCCATGAATTTTCCATAAAATTCCCCGTTCTCATTGATCACTCCTTTGGGGGTAGCCATATGGCCGTAAGAATAAACGGCAAACCCCTGCGAACCTCGTTCAAGGAAATTGATCATATATTCCTGGGTATAAGGCAGGGTATTGAGCTTTCCTATACCAATTTCCGTGCTCATTAAAATGGGAAGCTGCGTGGGATAACTATAGGTATTATTGGCCTTGTAAACCTGGTCAAGATTATTCCATATCTTGGTCGCGGATGGCCAATAAAACATGGTGGCGATCACATCTATTTTACTGTCGCGGAACGTGGTCGCATCCGTGCCGCTCCGGTCAATGATACCTGTCTCACCTTTTTCCGGGCCGCCGGCAATAGGGTTAAGCATTGTGAGTTTATACGGGTCCTGTAAATGATAGGCGGTGGTAAACCTTGACCACCATAATTTTACGATGGCTAATTTAAAGCGGTTCCAGGAGGTTTCGCCGGTCAGCTTTTTCCATCGTTCGAACGATGTGAGGGTATAAGGATTGAAATCCGCGTCTTCTCCCTGATAACTAATATGTTCCTCATTGCCGATCTGCACACCAATTACAGATTCTGAATTCTTATAATGAGCGGCAAGTCGGCCAAGCATCCTCGTAATCCGGTTATAAACAATAGGATTCGCGTAACAAGGCATTATTTCGGTATATTCTTTCTGTTTTTGCGTGGGTATGTCTTTAATAATATCTCCATTTTTGTCCTTAACCCATTGTATAGCGTAATTGGCCCCATCTCGAGTATCCAGATTATACATCCATAAGTCTTCAGCTGAAGGTAAAAAAGGCATATCAAACTGTTCGTGCATGAAAAGCGCCCACACTATTTTCACACCGTGGCTTTTCGCTTTTGCAACAATGTTGTCGGTGTATGAAAAATCGAATTTACCATCTTGAGGTTCAATGTCGCTCCAATGTATTATAAACATAGCTGCATTTGCACCCATTTTGTGGTAAGCATCAAATACCAGGTCAAAATCAGCTTTCCTTGTGTCCCAAAAGCCGGTTTCAATGCCTTTCATATAAAAAGGCTGCAGGTTCCCTGTTTTATCCTTCGCCATAATTGCTAATTTATTGTTAGCATTACGTACCAGACCTAGCGGAACTGTTGTATGTTGCGCTTCTTTTTGGGATAGTATCGAAACTGTTTTTACCTGGAATGCCGAATCAAACACGCACTCAATATTTTCTATCGGCACAGACTGAGATCCAGTTTCGTTATGCCGTTTCCCATTTTCTTTGTTTAGTGTTTGACATGTAACATTCAAACAAAAAACAAAAAATAATAACCCAATTAAATATTTTTTCATCATGATCACGAATGTTGGTTTTAGTTGATTTATAACTCTATAATATTATTTTTTAGAGTTTCAATTGCTATTTCAGCATCTTTTAACCCGTTGGATGAAACTTTAATGTTGATGTTTCCCTTTTTTTGAGTTGACTGTATGTAGCCAAGAATTAATCCGTTAAAAGCCTTTTTAATTTTTGAAGTTGGAGAAGTAAGGTCACTTTGGTTACCATTTTCTACTCCAATTAATTTCCCTTCACCCTTTACTTCAAAACGTATTTCATTATCTGCTTCAGGAACGACAACACCATTTGCATCTACAATTTCTACCTTAACGTGAACAATATCTTCGCCATTTGAGGCTATACTGTTTTTATCAACAGTTAATTTTAGTGCTGCCGGAGCCCCTGCAGTTACAATAGTTGTGGTATAAACTATTTCACCATTCTTTTTTCCAACGGCCTTCAATGTTCCAGGTTCATAGGGTATATTCCATGTTAGGTGTAAATCTGCAGTTGAAGCATTTAAAGGTGGTTTTTCGTAACTGTTCCACGAACCTGAATTGCCGGGTCTGGGGAATTCCAATATTTGCTCGCCATATGATTTCCCATTTACAAACAACTCCACAGCATCACAATTTGAATAGGCGATTACGGGTATAATTTCTCCTTCTTTACCGGTCCAATTCCAGTGAGGTAAAATATGGATGATTGGCTTCTTTGTCCATTGGCTTTGATAAAAATAATACCCGTCTTTTGGAAAACCTGCCATATCAATCACTCCGGCATCAGAACCTTTACGTGGCCAACGCGATTCTCCCAAATAATCGATGCCTGTCCACATAAAGTCACCGCATACATAATCTCGAGTTGCTGTAAATTTCCATAGTTGTTCTGCACGTATCATGCTATTGTAGTAAGCAAGACCATGCTTATTTTTACTTTTTCCATCCAGGGAATAGGCCCCGCGATCACCACGCACACTCACATTTTCAGTACCAATCATTATCCAATCCGGATGATTAATTTTATCGACACTGTAATATTGTTCCCTTCTTTCGTGCCAGCGATCAACATAGTTATATCCAACGACATCTTCCATTTCAAGGAAAGGAAGTAAGGCTGGATCTCCATCCGATGCAATTCCGTCATTTGCTGTAGTCACCGGTCTGGTTGGTCCTTCGGCACGAAATACATCAAGAAGTTGCTTTAAAACTTTCTGTCCACGTGTACTAAACTGTTCCCGAATTTCGTTACCAGCGCTCCATATTACAACTGAAGGGTGATTTCTGTCGCGATGGATAAATGATACTAAATCATTTTTCCAATTTTCTTTAAAATACAAATGATATGCCGACGTTGTATTACCTTTTCCATCTTCCCATTCATCAAAAGGCTCGTCCATCACCAGAAATCCCATCCGATCGCATAAATCCATAAACTCTGGTGCCATCGCATTGTGTGAAGTGCGGATAGCATTACATCCCATATCCTTTAATATTTTAAATCTTCTTTCCCACACTTGTACTGGTACAGCAGCCCCAAAACAACCTGCATCATGATGCAGGCAAACTCCGTTAATTTTTACTCGCTGACCATTTAACAAAAATCCTTTCATCGCATTAAATTCGATCGAACGGATTCCAAAGGGCGATTCAGCATTGTCCACCACCTTATTATTTAGCTTAATAAATGATTTCAACTTATACATCGATGGAGAATCAACTGACCACAATGACGGATTGCTTACATTTACAAACTGAGTAAATTCTTTCTTTTCACCTGCGTTGACTATTACAGGATTTTCGGTCTCTGCCACAACTTTCCCCTGGGTATCGACGATTCGGGAGACTAGAACCAGACTTTTTATGTCGGTATAGTTATTCTCAACTTTTGTTTTTATGCAAACGGTTGCCGACAAACTATCTACCAATGGTGTAGTAATATAGGTTCCCCACTGTGAAATATGTAAAGGATCTGAAACATTCAGCCATACGTGGCGGTAAATTCCGGAACCGGAGTACCACCGGCTGTTGGTTTGGATGGAGTTATCAACTTTTACGGCTATCACATTTTCCCCTTCTTTCAAATAAGGAGTAATATCGTAGTAAAAACTGATATAACCGTTAGCATGTTTCCCAAGATAATTTCCGTTGACCCAAACCTCGCTGTTCATATAAACTCCGTCGAACTCAATCCAGAAGTTTTTTAAACCTTTGGAAATATTAAAATTCTTTCGGTACCAACCGATACCAGTTGGCAAATATCCACCACTACCGCCGGTACTGGCCTTTTCATCATATTCACCTTCAATACTCCAGTCATGCGGAAGTGTTAAAGAACGCCATCCTGCATCGTTAAAACCAACCTTTTCCGCACCGGAAACATCTCCCTGATAAAATTTCCAACTTTCATCAAATAAAGATCGATGTCGCGAAACTTTATCCAGCTTAATATCAGATGGCAATGCGTAAATATTCAACGCAGCAAACATGAAATAACTTATTCCAAAAATTATTCCAATGCTAATTAGTCTTTTATTTTTCATAATATAGTAGATTTAGTTTTTTGTATTTGACTATCAAAAGACAGTGAAAATTATCTTTTATAAATATTATTACTTAGCAGACAACCAAAGGATTCTGATGTGCTATTCTATAAACTACTTGTAATTAATAACTGTGAATGTCTTTGGCAAAATTCACAGTTTAACTATTTTTTCATTAAGTAAACATTTCGCATCCATACCATCTTCTGATGGCATTAGAAACACCGCAGAACAATAATATCCGGGCAAATTACTTTCGGAGTCAATTTTGTCCATCATCAGTCCCAATCCATCTATTTAGAAATAATCCATTGAATTGGCGATTAATAGAAAAAAATAATGCTACCTCACCCGAAACTGTGAGGTAGCATATTATCAAATTACAGACTAATTATCCTGCCCGTAACCAGGTCTCTCAAAAAATTGGGTAAGAGTTTTCCCATATGTTTCGGCCTGTTGAACAGCGTAATCAGGAATAGGGATGTATTGACTAGTTGGCGCATTTCCTTTAATAGCCATACAATTGTGGCGATATTTATTAAAGCGGATCAAATCAATTTTCCGGCATCCTTCATAAAGTAATTCATGACCACGTTCTGCCAAAAGGGCATCCATAAATCCATCGTAGCTTGCAGTTGCATCTCCACTTAAAGGAGCAAGACCAGCCCTCGCTCTAACATCATTTACTCCCTGCATGGCTTCACCTGTTGGAACCGTATTTGCTTTACGGGCAACAGCTTCAGCGTACATCAGTAACACGTCTGCCCAACGGGCAAGTGGGATATCTGATGGCTGGAACTGGTTGGGTATTTCAATCGGATATTTATTGATGATAAAACCTGACCATTTTACCCCAATATCAGCAGCAGTTATATTTGTTCTGGCAGCATCATTCTGAACATAAGAAGTCAGAATCACATTTTTACGCAAATCGCCGGTTTCGTATGTGTCGTAATAAGCGGGAGCAACATTATAAGACTGGCTCCAGCCACCACCCTGGTGTACAAACGGAGTGGGTATTGTATTAGCGGCATCGGCATATTTCGCTACATTATTAGGTACAACATACCATGATAGTGGGTTGAAATTTCCATTGGTACCCGATCCGTCGCCTGTTTCACTTGTAGAAACGGCCATGATAACTTCGTTATTAAATTTATTGGCCTGTTTAAACTGGTCGGCATAGGCTGCATCGCCACCATTGGTATACAGGCCATATCCAGAGCCATTTAACTCATTGTACATTTGTATCGTTTTGTCGTAATAGCCATTCATATACGAACCTTCATTTAAGTAATGACGCATTAAACAAAAACGGGCATAAGTAGCAGTGTACCTTCCTTTTGGAGCGGTAGCGGCCATATTGGCTACGGCATATTCCATATCTGCCGTGATCCATTCGGTCATCTGAGTCAGTGTAGGACGTTCAAGATTTTGTTCGTCTTCCAAATTACCAACCATTGACGGATCAAGAATAACAGGAACAGGCCCATAAATATGCATCAAATAATACATCGCCATGCCGCGCAGAAATCGTGCTTCGCCAATGAAATTTTTCTTTTTTGTATCCGAAAGTACTGTTGCATCTTCCAGAACACCAATTATTTCTGTAAAGCGGGTAATATCCCTGAGCTTCTCAAAATAAGGAGGATTGCCGCCGTCTGAACGTTTGAAATAAACAAAATCGGCAAAATTGACTTCTGAATATTTCCGCCTCGAACTACCTCCGTTATTCACCTCCCATGGAGCACAATAATCTGAGGTAGCATCGAATTGACATATATGACCATCTCCTGCAACATAGAAACCATGTTGCCACGATCCTCCGGTTAAGTTATAACTCCAGTTCACCGAAAAAGGTACATAGCAAGTCATCAGGTAAGCTTCATAATCTGATTCCGTTTTAGGGAAATTCGACGTAAAAAGCTTACCATACATTTGAGGTTCGAAGTTATCTTCGCAACTGCCTAAAAGCAATGTAATTGCAATTAAAATCGAAAATATGATATTATTTTTCATAACTATATTGTCTTTTAATTATAACGTGATTTTCACCCCTGCTGAAAAGGTCCTGGTCTGCGGATATTCTGCTTTCCCTCCTTTGTATCCTCCACCCGTGTAAACTTCCGGATCGAATCCTTCAAATTTGGTAAAGGTTAACGGGTTCTGTGCATCAATATAAATCCGGATGTTACTTACATACTGGCCAATTGCACCTAAAATTCTTCCGGAAATATTATACCCAAGAGTAATATTTCTGACCCGAACGAACGAAGCATTCTGATATCCGATATCAGTGCCTGCACTACCGGGAAGTGTTACGGAAGCCAGATCCCATGCAATTCCGGGTTGCGTTCCATTCGGATTGGTTTGCGAATTCCACATATCAAAAGCGAAAGAATTTGAATTACTTATTGAGTTGGCCAGTTTAATTGAAGAGGCCCAATCACGTGCATAATTGTATTTGTTTACACCAAGTTGCGAATATAAAAAGATATCCAGATCGAACTTTTTATAATTAAATGTATTGCCAAAACCAAAATAGAGTTTAGGAACTTCATTTGACATCTTGATATCGTCAATCGTTATTTCGCCATCGTTATTCTGATCTACAATAATCGGATACCCCGGCTTTTGAGCAGCTGCCGGCTGAGAAGACGGCATATTACTCATATCGGCATTGATTATTCCACTTGTTTGATAGAAATAACGGGCATTTGAGGCTACTTTACCCTGAATTTCGTAAGCATTGTAGTCGTAATTTGGCATTCGTTCAATCCACAATGAATTGTACCTGGAAAGCGTCAAAATAGTGGTCCATAGAAAATCCTCAGTCTGCAAATTTTTTGAGTTCACCGTAGCATCCCAACCTTTTCGTTGCAAATGCGCTCCGTTGATCGGGTAAGTTCCAAACATCGACAAACCCGCGGTATTGGCTGATCCAAGCATATCGGTAATATCATTTTGGAAAACATCGAAACTACCCCAAACTTTATCTTTTAAAATGGAGAAGTCGATCCCTATATTTTTCATGGTAGTTTTTTGCCAGCTTACATTTGGGTAGTCAATACCATTTGTAACAATAGGAATATACTTAATAGTATTGTTGTCAAACATGATTTGATTTCCAAAGGGTCCATAAGTACCGTATAATGATGTTCCTAAGTTATCGCTACCGGTTTCACCATAACTAGCTCTAACTTTTAACAGGTTCAGCCAGGAAACACCTTTCAGGAACGATTCGTTTGAAACTTTCCATGCAGATGAGACTGAAGGGAAAAATGCATATTTTTTATCGGGGAAAAATTTATCAGTGCCATCACGGCGAAGCGTAAAAGCAATAACATAGCGGTCGAGAAAATCGAAATTAGCACGAATGAACTGAGAGCGCTTTTCGTTGGCACTGCGGTACGACCCGGGGGAAACAACTCCGGTTACCGAACTAAGGTTATCGTTCTGAATGGCATCGTGCTGACCATCGTAGGCCACATTCATTCCGTCATAATTGTTTTTGTATTTTCCCATTCCCACTACGGCATCCATATTCAAAAAATCATTAAAACTTTTCTTGAATGACAATGTCGCTTCCATTGTTTGATTCATGCGGTTGTCTGTTCCCAGATTACCACGTGATTTGTACATATTGTCGAAATAAACATACGAGGGAATAAAAGTTGTTCGACGTGAATTTTCGAGATTGTTACCGTAAAGTAATTTGGCTGCCAGCATATTTTTGATCAAATCAAAATCAGCAGAAAAATTTAAGTATGTACCGTTTGTTGCCGTTTTGTCGAGAATGTCTTCCATGGCAACCGGGTTTGGAACATTCATGAAAAGAGTATAATTTCCATTTTCATCTTTTATCGGAAGATTTGACGGATAAGTCAGAGCTGCAGCTAGAGCCCCCATAGCCTGTTCTCCACGACCATTCGCTGTTCCTCCAACAGTTGAGTTGTTGTAACTATTCCGGTTAACATTTATAGCTGATGTTAATTTGATGAAGGGATTCAGCTGAAATGAGATGTTACTCCTGAGGGCATAACGTTCCATGTTTGAATTTGAGACAGAACCACTTTGGTTAAAGTAATTACCCGAAACATAGTAATTCGCTAATTTTGATCCGCCATTTACTGCAATGTTGTGGTTGGCAATGCTTCCGTTTCTCAAAACGTCATTTTTCCAATCGGTGGTTTGTGCACTGGCAATCTGACTGTCACTAAATGGAGCGGTCCAGCCATTATTGTAAGCGCTTGTCCCGAAAGGCGCCATGTTGTTGATATATAAATATTGTTCCTTGTTAAAAACATTGACGAGCCCCATGTATTGCTGAGCATTCAGAATGTCGAGGTATTTATAATTCATGACAACCGACTGGCTGCCATCGTATGAAACCTTAAGTGCACCTTCTTTTCCCTTTTTAGTTGTAATCAGAATTACCCCATTGGCAGCACCAATACCATAAATTGAAGCAGATGCATCTTTTAAAATCTCGACAGACTCAATATCTTCAGGATTTAAACCGGCCAAACCTGAACGATTAACTGCAGACGGAGTCACAGTCACTGAACCGCCCGATCCACCCTCGAGGGAACTACTTGGCATCATAACCCCATCAACAATGTAGATTGGTTCAGCTGCACCACGAATTGATATATTTACATTTCCACCAGGCTGTGCACTGGTAACAGTTGCCTGTAAACCACCTGCACGCCCCATCATTAATTGAGTCATGTTACTGCTTGCGGCCTTGGTAATTTCATCCGTTTTAACCTTCGATATTGCGGTTGTCAGGTTTTTCCTAGATGTTGTACCATAACCAACAGCTACAACTTCATCAATACCAACGGCTTCTTCCTGCATTATTACGTCTATCGTGGATTTTCCTGATACAGCAACCTCCTGTGTTTTCATTCCTACAAATGAAAACTGCAAAATCGAGGTTTCTGGAATATTGGACAACGAATACGTCCCGTTTCCATCTGTGATGATTCCTTTGGTTGTGCCTTTAACAACAACCGACACTCCAGGTAAAGTAGCCCCTGAGAAATCTGTTACTTTTCCGGAAATAGATTTGGGTTGGCTAATTGGCTCTAAACTGCTTTTCAAAATTATATGGTGGTACTGAATCTCATAGTCAACATCCGTCCCGGCAAACAAATCGGTAAGCACTTTAGCAACTGCTTGGTTTGTACAGGAAATATTTACAATACGATTTACGTCAACAACATCGCGGTTATAAATAAAATAGAGATTACTCTGCTCTTCTATTTTCATCAATACATCTTCAACCTTAGTTTCTTTAAGGTTTAATGTCAACCGCGTTGATTGCGAAAAACCCTCGTTCGCCATAAGTTGAACAAGCCCCAACAACAGGCATAGAATAGTTAGTTTCATTTTCAATAAGTTTTTCTTCAGGAGGGACATACTTATCCCTCCTGAATCATTAACAAATTTTTTTTTCATACTTTTGCGTTAATTAATTAGTTATTACGATTGATTAATTTTTGTTATGCAAGGGGAAGGTCCTAACTTCTCCTTGCATTTGTTTTCCTGTCCTTTTTCACATAGGCAATAGTTTTAATCTTTATTTTTATCTATATAAATTTTACTCTTTGCAAAAGTTCCGTCAGGTAATTTTCTCGGAGAATCGTAGTAATACCTGAAAGGCGTACTGAGCGCTAATAACCTTAGAATTTCATTTATATTTTCGTCCCTGAATGTCGCATCCATAGGTATTGATGCAAGGTTTTGGTCCTTTAGTTCTATATCCACATTGAATTTGCGCGAAAGTTGTTTTAAAACTGTTGCGAAAGTATTGTTCCTGAATACCAGTATCCCGTCTTTCCATGCAGTATAAAAGAATGTATCCTCGTTCAGAACGGTCAATTTTTTCGAATTATCAAAATAAGCAACCGTTTGTCCGGGTTCTATAAAAAATTCTTTCTTGCCTTTAAACCTCCCGGATGGGGATGACAGAGAAACACTTCCCTCCACCAATGTTACCTTAACAGATTCTTCATAAGGGAACGCATTGACGTTAAACGAAGTGCCATACACTTTGAGGTTTACATTGCCAGCTGAAACAACCATTGGCACCTTTTTATTTTTAACAACCTGAAAATAGGCTTCCCCTGTCAACAGCACTTTCCTGGTGCTGCCATCAAAATGGTTCGGGTAAGAAATGGAACTCCCTGCGTTAAGGCAAACCTCACTCCCGTCAGGCAACGTCATGTTTATTATTGTTCCCGACTGAGAACTGACAGTAACCAGTCGTGAAGTTACTGCAGGCAAATTCTGATCAACTTTGAAAAATTGAATATAAGTGGTATAGATGATGATTGGAATGATTAATATGGCAGCAATCCTGGCAAATTGCTCATACAATCTTTTAATTGGATGCTTTTCCGAAGGGGTATTTTTTCTTTCTGCCAGTTTCCAGATTGTTTCTTCCAGAACTTCTTCAATAATTGTTTGGGGATGTTCAAATGAATGGAAATCCAGTCCAAACCACAATTGAAGCAAAATTTCAACATCTTTTGCCGTAAGTTCGTATTCACTGTAAATTTCAGCTTTTCTTTCTTCGCTAAAGCCTGTCCATTCAGAAAGTATCTTCTGGAAGCTCTTGTCTGTTATCAGGATTGAAATATCTTCTGCTCGTTTCATAGCATATAAATCAAAAATATGATTTTCTACTATAGAGAGAAAAGTCAGAAAAGCATCATCAAATTATTCCATCTTTTTAACTGAAACAGAGGGAAAAAGTAAGAAAAACATATTTTTCATTGTATTTAAGGACTTTTCGCCGATTGTTTCTCTCAAGTGGATTAAAGAACGGTACATGAGGTTGCGAGCAGCCGGTATGCTTATTTCAAAAATCTGTGCAATTTCAGGATAGGTTAATTCGTGGTAAAAGAACAACATGATCATTTCGCGCTGGTTCTTCGTCAATGAATTTATTGCAGTTAATAAGGTCTGGCGCATTTCATCTGAAATTTCTTCATGCTTTTCGAATTCATTCACATCAAAAAAGAATGAATAGTTTTCAGCCTGTCCTATTTCAATATTATGTGCAGTCTTATCTTTCCCCTTTTGAACAAGGATCATCCTCCTTACGGAAACGATCAGGTAAGATTTTACATTTTCCACTTCTGCCAAACTTTTTCGGGTTTCCCAAACACGTATAAAAACCTCCTGAATACATTCTTTTACAAAATCCGGAGCAGGAAAAATTTTAATGCCATAATAATACAATTCGGAATAATATTTCCTGAAAATCCGGTTAAAGCAGTGTTTATCACCCGCTTTAAGATTATGCCACAAAACCTTGTCGTCAGTATGTTCAGATAATTTCACCATGTAAAGAAATTAAAATACGAAGAAATAAATTGTTTTGTGTCATTCGGGTTTCATCCAGTTTCGAAAACAATACAGCGCGATAAAAGTATTAAAATAATTTATTGAACCCAATTATCACTGAAGTAGTTGATTTAAACATGGTTCTGTTTATTATTAAAAATCAACCGATACAATTTTTTCAACCTTAATCTTTGAATCGCTGTATAAAAATCTGAAATCCGATTGATTTTCGATTTCAGCAAGAACTTGCTTGATCGAGACATTTTGCAAATTCATACTCAGTTTTGTATTCTGAGAATACGACAAGGCTGAGACGTGAATCGCAAACACTAGCATAACAAATGTAAATACTTTCATAATTTTTCCTCGTTCAGTAGTGTCATTTTATATTTAGTTGGGTTCATAATTTTTTTGAATTTCTAAAATATCTCTGCCTACTCTTCCGAAGAAAAAGTTGAAGCAGGTAATCCTTCCTGATTAAATAGAGTCTGTCCATAGAGTCGATGATTTTTTGATATTTTTCGACCCAAAAGATTTTTTCGGGATTTTCGTTTTTGATTATTTGCAATAATATCTGTCTTT
>Ga0209386_1000022_pt1 | contig 93777 bp, 81 predicted proteins | sample NGEPertwo_FD_184510 | JGI IMG/M metagenome (GOLD analysis project Ga0209386, IMG submission 184510) | Arctic peat soil microbial communities from the Barrow Environmental Observatory site, Barrow, Alaska, USA - NGEE Permafrost154B-two... | ecosystem: Environmental > Terrestrial > Soil > Wetlands...
AATAATGATTTCCTGTTTCGTATACATACTTATCATGCATTAAAAATGAGATTTTATTCTCACTTTGTTATGACTAGTGGTATACTTCTCGATTGAAAAGGGGGGTAGTTCTTAACTGAAATAAACAACTTTTAAGGTTAGTCTCACCCCGAGCAAAGACATGCTAGAGCTATATCGGTCAGAATTTAAAACCTTGCAATCTGACCTTCTCAATATAAGCATTGATTTACAACAACCTATGCGATTTGATTTGATAGTGTATCATACATATTATGATTTTTTCATATGTAAGAAAATTCCACCAGGAGTTAAGGATATTGAAAGAATCGAGCAAGATTATAAATATTGGGTACATTCTTTTCTTAAAAACTATGGAAAAGAAAATAAATCATTATTATACTCTGAAATACTAAAACTTGACATAGCTAAATTGGAACAAGTTAAACCGTTTTGGAATGGAAATCTTGAAGATTATATTAGCTATCCAAATTTCAATAAACTAATTGATTGTCTTAAAAAAATAAAATATTTTCATGTCTTTTATGAAAGTTATAATAGAATGCTAGACACTACACATGTCAATCCAATAGAAACAAAAGAACATGCCAACCAACCATCAGACTTCTATAATATCCCAAACTATCAACTAATTTCAAACCTAACAATCAGTCAATTAGGTGAATTATTTGATTTATTGAAGGGTGAATTTATACCGGAATCAACAGACCGAGAAAGTTTTTTTTGGGCTTTTGGTGATAAAAAGCAGCCTGAACAATGGCAATTAATTAAGTGGAATGAAGCAAAACAGGGATTGAGAGAACTATTAACTCCGATTTTAGGAACAATCACAAATCAACATATCAGAAATATTAAAAATCTATTTTTGGATAGGGAAAGTAATCCTTTTAAAATGAATAAATCCACCTTCTCAAAAGATGAAGTCTCGGCAAGATATGGTGACATTTGTAAGATAATTGAAAACCTAAATTTAGATTAAATCCCGACCATACACGACCCATTTTAAATCAATACATTAGTATTCTTTGTTAACATACCCGACCACTATCCGACCATGATAGTAGTCGGGTTTATTCATTGTATGTCAATGCTTTATGTCCTTTCACTTGATACCTTTGAACTCAGCAAAAGGGTAATGGGGTGCACACCAAAGCTCATTCTATTAATTTTAAAATCTTAATACAATGATCAAAAATCAAATGACAGTCGCTGAATATTTACAGCGTATTGATGACAGGCAACAGAGCATTGAAAACCTGATGCTATCACAAAAAAATGTGTTGACGTTTGAGGAAGGTGCCACCTATATGGGTGTAAGCAAGAGCCACCTATATAAATTGACAATGCTGGGGAGTATAGCCTTTTATAAACCCAGAGGCAAGATGATTTATTTTGACCGGGCAGAGCTTGAAAAGTGGTTACTACAAAACCGGATAACTCCTGCCGATGAGATTGAAGCCAAAGCAAGCACCTATGTCACACTTAATAATAGGAGAACTGCCAAATGAATCTAAAAAAACATGAATCAATTCAGTTTTTGGTAGACCAGTACGATCTGGAAAGTGTGGAGGAATATGTTTTTATGTTCTCCTATATCCTTGGATTATCGGATTCCTTTGATGAAAGCACAAAATATGGAATGCATATATTCCTGGGTGATTTAAGGACTTTCAGACTCCTTCTTGAAGACGAACTCCATAAAGAATCTGAAATATGATTCTGACTGATTACATCAAGGGTGAAAAACTCAAGGAGAATAAAGCCCAGTATCGGTTTGAGATTACTCAATCAACCATGGAATACGACAAGTTCCAACTTCTATTAATCAACAAGCGGAATCCTAATCCTAGAGGATGGTCATTCAATTTCGTTCCCCGTCCTAAAAAGTGGAATGGAGCAGAAAGTCCAGACATGGCGATCACTAAAGGCAGTGAGAATATCAGCAGTGTTTACATTCCAAACCCATCCTCACCATATGGATATGGCGATATTAAGGGGACTAACGATGCCTGTTTAGTAATATTCAATAAAGATTACAAAATGGCTGGAATAATTTCTATCGAACTATTAATTGCCAGAGGTCAGAAGCACAATAAGAAGAACCTTTGGTTTGAGCTAGTCGATGGTGAATTGGATCATGAGACTGAATTTCTCAGGACTCATTCTGCATCAATTCAGTTGAATTTTTAGTGTTGAAAACGGAGGGGGTAAAACCCTTCCGTTTTTGCTTTTACTTATTAAGCGGGACGAGTACCAAATATTTGTAACCATGATGTATGATTCACTTGTATTGATTCTTACCAATGAATATGATCCAACAGTTAACTTTCTCCATGTTATTCCATCGGAATTAAAAATTACCTCAGAAGGTGTTGAATATGGGATTTCATATGTAAGAGGAAATTTCAGAAACCTTAAAATCAGAATAACAAAAAGCAAGATTAAAATTGAAGGCAGTATTCATGTGTTCTGCAAAGGCAACAACCTTGAACCAATGAGTTTTAATGAATTTATCGAGGCAACCAATCTTTTGGAGCAAATGCTTCAACTCCCATTTGAAAATGCCAGGGTTTCCCGTCTTGATTTTTCAGGAAACATTCTTATGAAGCACCCCATTGTAGCCTATTTCACTTATTTTGGCCAAAAATCCAGATTCAAAAAGCAAGTCTTTAATAATGGAATCAATTATAATTCTGAAGAGTTGATTCTGGTATTATATGATAAGATCAAGGAACTCAAACATAAGCGAGATGTAATTCCTGAATATTTTCACGGGAAGAATGTACTTCGTTTTGAAATGCGATTTATGAGAAAACTTGGCAAGTCGTTTAATGTGCCAGAATTGAAGTTAAGTAAGCTTAAAGAACCGGCATTTTTTAATCAGTTATGTTTGAAGTGGCGGCAAGAGTTTAAAAGTGTTGCAATGGAAATGATTAGTCCAATTGGTTTAAATTCAATTGGAAGCAAACCAAAACTTTTAGAAGAGTTGGCTTTATTGTATATCTATCAAATAGGCATTGATAATTTTTTGAATGAAATTTCAACCTGGCAATTAACAAATGAAATCACCAAGAAAGAAGCCTATGAATACAGAAAATTCATCAAAGAAAAAGTGGTTGAGAAGTATCCCTTAGCTGAAAATGAATTAATCCGAGAGCTTAACCAAAAAATTAAAGTAGCTGCCAGATTTGAGGTTTGAGGCATCAATCATATGCTATGCAATTTCATAATCTTTTTTCTTTTTCATAATCTTTCTTTTCCTGATTGGATTTTTTAACTTAGGCAGACCAAAAAACAGCCTATTCTAACTCATGGAAAGTAACTTCAAATTTCTATCTCCTGAATATCCAATTCTGGCCAATCTCGGAATTTTAGCGGAAAAATACATTCACGATGATCCCAATTCTTCCTTATTTAAGATGAGGTTGTTTGGTGAAAAAACAGTGGAAGCCATATTTGAAATTCATCAACTAGACTTCCCCTATGACAATACAGCTTTCAGAAGATTGGAATTGCTGAAGGATGAAGCCATCCTGGAAGATAATATTTTGGGACTGTTTCATACCATCCGGAAATCGGGGAATCTGGCCGTACATGATGGAAAAGCAGGAGAAGAAATGGCCATGAACTTACTGTTTAGCGGATTTAAAATTGCTAAATGGTTTTATGAAACCTATTCCGAGGAAACAACAAGTATCAACGGGCTTAAATTTCAGCAACCGGAAAAGATAGATCGGGAGAAAGACTTTAAAAACCTGGAACAGGAATACCTTCAACTGGAACAAAAGTTTGCCGATCTGATGATGGAAAGGGAAATTGGTGTTTTGAGCTTTGAAAAATCGATAGAGATTAAACAACGATCGGCGAAAGCGGCCCTGAAAATTGAAATGTCGGAGGCGGAAGCCAGGATGTTGATTGATGCTCAGCTAAGGGCTGCCGGATGGGAAGTTGACACACCCATGTTGAATTATAAGCTTCATGGTACACTTCCGGAGAAAGCAAAAAACAAAGCCATTGCTGAATGGAAATGTGGAAGCAAATGGGCTGATTATGCTCTTTTTGTTGGCACCGAACTCTATGGATTGGTAGAAGCAAAAAAATATGCTCAGGATATATCGACCGACTTAACCCAAGCGAAACGATATGCTGAATTAGCTGAAGAAAAGCCTGCAGTTCAACTATTGGGTGAATGGGGAATTTACAAAGTACCGTTTCTATTCTCCACAAATGGAAGACCCTATTTGCAGCAACTGGCAACAAAAAGCGGAGTCTGGTTTATTGATGTTAGGAATGAAAAGAATCATTCCAGATCGTTAAAAGGCTGGTTCTCTCCGGAAGGATTGCTGAAAATGTGGGAGCAAAACATTGACGGGGCCAACGACAAGTTAAAAAACAACAAACCTAACTTTCTTCAGGATAAAAACGGCCTTTCTTTAAGAGATTACCAGATGAAAGCCATCGACCGGGTTGAACAGACCATCATGAACAGTCCGGAAATTAAACGGATACTGTTGGCCATGGCTACCGGAACCGGGAAAACCCGCACCATTATTGGATTAGCTTACCGATTGATTCAGTCGAACCGCTTCCGGAGAATACTGTTTATGGTCGATCGCCGTTTGCTGGCTAATCAGGCACTCGATCATTTTAAGGATGATAAAATTGAGGATCTGAATACTTTTGCTGAAATATACCAGATGCAGGGATTAAAAGAACTGATTCCGGAGATGGACACGCGGCTGCATTTTGCCACCGTTCAAAGCATGGTGAAACGTCTGTTTTATTCTGAAAGTGAAAGTTTGCCCATCGACACCTATGATTGTATCATAGTGGATGAGGCTCATCGTGGATATTTACTGGACAAGGAGATGGACGATGAAGAGCTTGGTTTTAAAGATCAGCGCGACTATGTAAGCAAATACCGGCGTGTGCTCGACTATTTTGATGCCACTGCCATTGGAATGACTGCTACTCCAGCACTACACACCACTGAAATTTTTGGAGTACCTATTTATAACTATTCCTATCGGGAAGCGGTAATCGATGGATTTTTGATTGACCATGAACCACCCTATATCATCAAAACAAAACTCGGAGAGGAAGGAATTATCTGGGAAAAAGGTGACCGGCCAAAGGTGTACGATAAAGAGAACAATCAGATCATTGAATTGGCTGAGCTGGAAGATGAACTTGCCATCAATATAGAAGGATTCAACAAAATGGTGATTACCGAGCCGTTTAACCGGACTGCAATCAGTCAATTGGTTCAGGAGATTGATCCGGATGGAAATGAAAAGACCTTGATTTTTGCTGCTACGGATGAACATGCCGATCTGGTAGTCAGCATCCTGAAGGAAGAATATGAAAAAATAGGTTGTGACCTCAATGACGATGCGATTCAAAAGATAACCGGAAAATCGTATGATCCGGAAGAACAGGTCAGGCGATATAAAAACGAGAAATACCCGTCCATCGCGGTAACGGTTGATTTGCTTACTACCGGAATTGATGTGCCTGCCATTTGCAACATTGTATTCCTGAGGCGTGTCCGTTCCAGAATACTGTATGAACAGATGCTTGGCCGTGCTACCCGAAGATGTGATGAAATTGGCAAAGAAGTATTCCGGATTTTTGATGCCGTGAAGATTTATGAAGCCCTTCAGGATTACACCCAAATGAAACCGGTAACTGTTGACCCTAAAATATCCTTTGAACAATTGGCTGAAGAATTGAACCGAATCGGCAGCAACGACCGGGCAGAGAAACAGGTGGAGCAAATCATCGCTAAATTCCAGCGGAAGAGGCAACACATAACTGAAGAAAATCTCGATCAATTCAAATACCGTGCAGGTGGACATGATCCGGAAAGTTTTATCAATTTCCTGAATGAGGCAAAAGACAATCATTCTTTTGAGCAAATCAACCAACTGACAGGAGTCTGGAAATATCTGGACGAGTTAAAACCTTCACCCTCCTTCCAGTTTGTATCGGAACATGAGGATGAGAGCCGCGGCATTGAACGTGGATATGGGAACAGTCAGAAACCGGAAGATTACATTCAGAGCTTCCATCAGTTTATTACTGAAAACCTGAACAAGATGGCTGCCCTGCAAATTATTTGCACCCGTCCACAGGAGCTCGACCGGAAATCGCTAAAAGAACTGAGGCTTGAACTCGACCGTTTAGGATTTAACCAACGGACATTGAGCACAGCCTGGAAAGCGACCCGGAATGAAGATATTGCAGCGGATATTATTTCTTTTATCCGGACCATGGCTTTGGGCGATGCATTGATCAGCCACGAAGAGCGGATCAGACGGGCAGTTGAAAAAGTGAGGGCGATGAAAATCTGGAACAAGATTCAGCAAAAATGGATCGACCGGTTTGAAAATCAATTATTGTCGGAAAACATCTTGCAACACGACGATTTAAACAAGGCTCCGTTCAATGAGAATGGTGGATTTGACCGTCTGAACAAGGTCTTTGAAGAACAACTCGATCAGCTGATCATTCAGTTGAATGAAAATTTATATTTATCAGCATAATGAATCATTCTAATGAGAAAAACTGTTTTTGTTTCTTCAACATACCGCGATTTAAAAAAACATCGAGACGCAATAAGACAAGTACTTACTGACTTTAATGTAAGAATCAATGGAATGGAGGATTTTGGAACAAGAAAGAATCCTCCATTAAATACTTGTATAGAAGAAATTGATCAGAGTCAAATATATATTGGCATTATCTCGATGGTTTATGGAACTGTTGATAATATCTCTGGCAAATCATATACACAATTGGAGTATGAACGTGCAGTTGAAAAAGATTTAGATATCAATATATTTCTAATCGATGAAAAAGATGGACAAATAAAAACTGGTAATATTGAATTTGGAGAAAATCATGAAAAGTTAATTCACTTCAAGGATATTTTAAAAAGGGAACACACCATCAAAGCTTTTATCAATGAAAATGATCTTGCACAAAATGTGTATGAACTCATGAAACGACTGACAAAAGAGGAGAATGAAAATTTTAAAAGACCACCAATTTTAAATGCTGAGGTTTTAATTTTTATGCTTGAAGGAAAGGAATGCAATTTATTTATCGGAAAATATAATGGAAGGCCAGTTGAAATATATACGATTGTACCGGATAATGAATATGACTACTTTAATCCAAGTAATGCAAAAGATTTGAAGATTATCAGAAGTGTATATAAAAAATATGTGAGGTATGACTTACAATTCACTAATAGTAAAGGCTACAGGACAACTCAAGAAGGGTTTGGCTTAACAGAGAATACTTTTTTTAGTGTTTTTGACAATTTTTTAAATGCAATACTTCAAAGTACTGAAGATAAAAAGACAATTATTGAATCAATAAAAAAGATAAAAGTGCCTAGAAAAGATTTGAATGACTGGAAAGAAAAAATAATAAGCGTTCTTTAGAAATCAATATAAAAACTAAAATTCAACACTGTGAGTGCAGAAGAAATAGCCGCCAAGTTATGGGGCCTGTGTAATTTACTACGCGACGACGGAGTAACCTACCATCAATACCTCAACGAGTTAACCTACATCCTCTTTCTGAAACTGAGTGAAGTAAAAGGCTTTGAGAATGAATTGCCCGAAGAATACCGCTGGCAAAAGCTGAAAGACATTAAGGACAACAAGGAATTGTTTGATACCTACCGCGAATTGCTGGCTACCATCAGCACCAAAAGCGAGAACGCCAACATCAGGGAGATTTTTACCAATGCTTCGTCAACACTCCGGAAGCCGGTGAATTTAAAATCGCTGGTGAGCAGCATCGACCTGATTGACTGGTACGATGAACACGACCGCGATGTGATGGGCGATATTTATGAAGATTTGCTGGAACGCAATGCCGGAGAGAAAAAAAGTGGAGCCGGACAATATTTTACTCCACGCCCGCTGATTAATGTGATGGTCGATCTGATGGTTCCCCAATTGGGTGAACGCTGGAACGATCCGGCCTGTGGTACGTTTGGATTCCCGATCTCGATAAACCAGTACCTGATTAACCGGCACGATTACATTTACAAGGATGAAAAGACCCGGGTGTTTCAGCAAACCACCGCGCTGAGTGGCGTTGAACTGGTTCAGGATGCCCACCGCCTGGCTTTGATGAATGCAAAACTACACGGCCTCGACAGCACCATCTACCTGAACGATACCCTGAGCGATTTTGGTAAAAGCCTGAAAGGGTTTGACGGCGTGCTGGCCAATCCTCCTTTTGGAACCAAGCAGGGAGGCGAACGCCCCAGCCGCGACGATTTTACTTACCCAACCGCCAACAAACAGCTCAACTTTTTGCAGCACATTTACCGCTCGTTGCACAAAAAAGGTGGAGCACGTGCGGCAGTCGTATTGCCCGATAATGTGTTGTTTGAAGATGGCGACGGTGCAAAAATCCGCCGCGACTTAATGGACAAATGCCGACTGCATACCATTCTGCGCCTGCCAACCGGTATTTTTTATGCCCAGGGCGTGAAAACCAACGTGCTGTTTTTTGAACGTGGCGTGACTGAAACCGGAAATACCGATAAGGTTTGGTATTACGACATGCGAACCAATACACCCAACTACGGAAAGCGCACCCCGTTTACTTTGGCTGCTTTTGATGGGTTTATAAAAGCCTACACCGGAGGTTTAACTGCTGAAAATGTGGGGCTGGAATACGATGGTAAAGTTGACCACAAAAAACGGGAAGCCATTACCGACGAACGCTGGCAATGTATCACCCGTGAGCAGATTGCCAAAAAGAATGACTCACTCGATTTTGGATTGATTGCAGATCGTTCGATTAGTAATGGTGATGATCTGGATGACCCGATTGACATTGCAAAAGAAGCAGCTTTAGAACTAAAAAGTATCATGAGTGAGTTGGATGCATTGATAAAAGAATTGAAATAATGGAACTGGAATTACCAATAGGGTGGATTGAAGAAAATCTAATGACTTTAGCTGAGATTTCAACAGGTAAACGAGATGCCAACCACGCCACTGCTGACGGAAAATATATTTTTTATACATGTTCACTTCAACAAACTAAAAGTCCTACTTATTCTTTTGAAGGAAAATCAATCATTGTTCCTGGAAATGGGAATATAGGATATGTCTTTTATTATGAAGGTAAGTTTGAAGCATATCAAAGAACCTATGTTGTCAATAACATTCTGATATATCCCCGATACTTATATTATCATTTCAAAAAATACTGGAAAGCTAGGTCTGAAGGGAATCTGTTTGGTTCAACTATTCAGTATGTCAAAATAGGAAATTTTAAGGACTATAATGTAGGTTTTCCGTCACTAAAAGAGCAGCAGCGCATTGTTTGTAAACTCGACACCCTGTTTGTGAATCTCGACCGGATAAAGACCAGCATGGAGCACATTCCCCAACTGCTCAAAGACTTCCGCCAAAAGGTACTTACCCAGGCTGTAACCGGAAAACTGACGAAGGAATGGAGAAACCTAAAAAAGATTCCGGAATACTCAAAAGAAGTAAAATTAATAGACATACTAATTGAGAAACCTAGAAATGGTTATTCTCCTCAAGGCGTGGATTATATTACTAATGTTAAGAGTCTTACTTTGGGAGCAACCACATCTGGTAAATTCAATGATTTGAAGGTCAAATATCTCGATATTGAAACTCCAAAAATAGATTCCTATTTATGGCTGAAAAATGGAGATATCCTTATACAAAGATCAAATTCTTTTGATTATGTGGGAGTGTCAGCTATTTATGATGGTGAGGATGATGATTTTATCTATCCTGATTTAATGATGAAATTGAGAGTTAAAGATCAATCCTTAATCAAGTATGTTTTTTACCAACTTTCATCAAAGGAATTAAGAGATTATTTTAGAAATAATGCTTCTGGTACGGCTGGTAATATGCCTAAAATAAATCAAGGTACAGTTTCAAATGCACCTATAATTCTTAGGTCAGAAGATGAGCAGCAAGAAATCGTCCATCGTGTTGAATCCCTTTTTGCTAAAGCCGACCAAATAGAAGCCAGCTACCAAAAATTAAAAACTAAAATAGAACAGTTGCCACAGGCCCTGCTGGCCAAAGCCTTCCGTGGCGAACTGGTAGCGCAACTCCCCACCGATGGCGATGCGAGAGATTTGCTGGAGCAGATTAAACAGGCAAAAGAAGGATTGGAAAAAGGTGGGAAGGGTAGAAAGATGAAGGGAAAAGAGAAATTGAATGTGGCAGCGGAACCGAAGGGGAAGTATGGTAAGAAATAAATAAAAATTTCAAATATGGAACCAGATGGATTTGTAATTGATGGATGGGAATATTCCTTTGACCCAAGCCAACCAATGAATAAAACTCTGAAAGTAGTACCTGAAGATAAGCGAGATACTCCTGAGTTTCTTTACAAATATTACAATTTATCCCATTTGAATATCGATGCAATAAAAAACAATTATTTGTATGCTGCATCTCGATTTGAATTGAATGATGATTTTGACTGTCTGGAACAGCTTATTGACATGAAAGACATCTCAAATGAGAGGTTAATAACATTTTACAGTCAATGGCATACCGTAGCTGAAATAGTTCAAGATATTGAAAAGTATAGAGAAACCTTTGCCTTACATAAGGCTACTAATTATTATGGAGGATTTGGAGTTATTTCCTTATCTGAAAATATTCATTCACAAACCATGTGGGCTCATTATGCCAATTCTAATCATGGATTTGCGGTAAAATTCAATTTGAATAATTTTCATGAAAATATGTATGGCCCATTTCCAGTAAATTATAAAACAGATTGGTCCCCTATCAAATTATCAGATGTTAATGAAAGGTTAGCCTTTCTGTACATGACAAATATAAAGTCAGTTCATTGGGATTATGAGAAGGAATGGAGATATATAGGAATGGGGAGAAGAATGTCGTTCCCTCCATTTAGAGTTGATCCTGAATTAGTTGATGCCAGAAAATTTAACTACTCAATGAATGCTATTGAAGAAATCATTCTAGGACCGAGATTTATAAATGGATTGGTACGGAAGGATGTGAAAAACAATAGAATTTTATTGGAGCCCAATTCAATAGAGAAATATGGTATTGTGAAGCAGGAATTATTGGAGTTCATTACAGAAAATAACATGAGAACCTCCAGAACGGTTCTCAAAGAAGGCAGTAAAACGTTTGAATTAGACACTAACCCGATTGAGATAAACAGAATAGATGAAAACTTATTTGAAGTTAGACTTTAATAACAAATAGATTACTAATACAAAATATACCTTCCAACCATGGCTGAAAGTACTCGATTTCACAACATTGATCTGATCAAAAAGGATTTGGGTTATCAACAAGTTGGCAATTCCACACTATTTGTAAAAACCGGCAAGTATTTGCTCTCTCCTTCTGTTTCTGCCGGAGAGGCAGGTAGTTATTGGATTGACATCCGGCAGGCCAACCTTGAACAGATTCCAGATAGAACCCAATGCGACTTTCTGATTAGAATTGTACCAGATATGTTTTGCCTTTGCAAATTGAGTGCAATTAGAAAGCTGTTATCCCCTGCGTTGATGGACAACCGCCCCAATTCAGGAAATGTATGGGGAATAAAGCTGGAAATCAAAAAGTTTAAAAAGACCGTTGAGATCAGAAGCAACCGGGATATGATGAATAGTGTAACGGTTCCGTTGCTGGATAAGGAGGAAGTAATCCGGAGTTTTAAGAAATAAGAATTTAAAAAGGAATTTATGAGCCAAAGGAATACATTATTTTGATAGAAGACACTACCTAATGAGAGAAACGAGCAGTTGCCACAAGACCTGCTGGTGAATCAACTCTCTACCGATGGCGATGCCCGCGATTTGTTGGAGCAAATTAAACTAGCCAAAGCCGGGCTGGAGAAAGGTGGGAAGAGTAAAAGGCTGAAAGAGAAATTGAATGTTGCCGCAGAACCGAAGGGGAGGGATGGGAAATAATTTAATCATTAATATATATTCATTAACCTTTTCCGTTAATATTATTATCTTTGCAGTGAAAATAACATACAAAACAAATAAACTCGAAAAACAATTAACCGTAGCAAAGGAAATGCAAAAGGCATTTGGCAAAATGGCTAAAAAGGTGAATCAGCGTATAAAAGAGCTTTCTGCTATTGATAATGTAGAACACCTAAAAACGATTCCTGCTGCCAGATGTCACGAACTAAAAGGGGAGAAAAAGGGAGAATTTGCTGTTGATATTTCTGGAAATTACCGGATTATTTTTGAACCTGACCACAATCCCATCCCGCTAAAAGAAGATAGCAGTATCGACTGTATCAGAATTACCGACATAAAAATACTGGGAACCGAAGATTACCATTAATCCGTTCAGGATAATTGGATAGAATGACCACATAAAACCTTTCAGCAATGCGCACCGAATTACAACTTCTAAAAGAGATGCTCTCTCCTCCAGGCGATACCATTCAGGAAACTATCGATACAATTGGTATGTCGCAGGCAGAATTGGCAGAACGCATCGGTCGACCAAAAGAAAAACTAAACGATATTATTAAAGGCCGTGAACCCATTACGATCAAAACGGCAGTCATGTTGGAACGGGTACTGGGCATTCCTGCAAGTTTCTGGATAGAAAGAGAACGTGAATACCAGCTGGAACTATCTAAAATTGAGCAAAAGGAATTTCTGGTAACTTGTATTGATTGGATGGAACAATTTCCTATCCTGGCATTAAAAAAAATGGGATGGTTGCCTGAAACAAAAGACAAAACAGAATTATCTGACTCTCTATTGAAGTTTTTTAGTGTTGCCACACCAGTACAGTGGAATAAAATTTATTTGACTGAAGCGGTATCGGCAGCTTTTAAAATATCATTGGCAAATACACAAAGTCCCCATGCTATTTCAGCCTGGATGAGGATCGGAGAACTCAAATCATCGAGACAAAATCTTCCTGAATTTGACTCTGTTGCATTCAAAAGTGCACTACACAAAATAAAAGAGCTGGTTGTTCTTCAGCCAGAAGATTTTAAAGAACAAATTCAAGCAATTTGTGCACAATGTGGCGTTGCCGTTCTTTATACTGCTTGCCTTCCCAAAGCACCTATTAGCGGAGCAACCTGGTGGAAAGGGAAAAACCCAATCATACATTTAAGCGGAAGGTATAAAACAAACGATAGTTTCTGGTTTGCTTTTTACCACGAGGCTGGCCATATCTTAAAACATGGGAAAAAAGAGATTTTTCTTGAAAATCTAAAAGGCAGCCCACAGGATGAAGAAAAGGAAGAAGAAGCTAATCAGTTTGCAAAAACATTCTTATTTCCTCAGGAAGCATTTAATCAACTATCTGGTGTTTTCTCATTTGATGATAAAATTATCCTTGATTTCTCCCGTGAATATTATACACATCCTGCAATTATTGTTGGACAACTCCAGTTTGCCAGCTTAATTGATTACAGTCAATTCAATTATTTTAAAGTCCCAATTGAATTGGTAAATTAATTTTTCTAAAATATTCCAGCCATATCAAGTCTGTTAATACCTTTATGAATTTCTGATCAGGACTGTACCAAAAATGATTTGAGTTTATAATGAAATGCACCCTTTCTAAATACCTTCAATAAAATGAACAACAACGACAAGATTTTAGAACAGTTTTTACAGGAGTGGCCTCTTGAAAGAGTTGAAAGAATGACACTTGATGAATATACCAATATCGATAAAACAAGTTTTTGTCATTGGTTGGAAAGTAAAACTCAAGATCTGGGAAGTATTTGGGGAGGTTCTTCTTTTAAATTTGGAATATTTAAAAGGTTTGATACTTCCAAAGAAGAAACCCGAGCAGCTTATAAGTCAGAAGGTGATTATGCATGGGTTGGAAAGTATGGGATAACCAAAACGGAGGCTTTTGAAAAAATTAGATCGATCATAGTTGATATTATCAACTTTTCAAAAACAAGAGAATTTGAAAAAATTGACAAGTTGGATTTAGGTACAGCATATAAATGGAAAATTGCATTTATGTACTCTGATCAAAGCCTGATTCCGATATATAAAAAGGAAATGCTTCAACAGATTGCCAAAAATCTGAAATTAAAAGTTGAAAATAAATTTTATAAGCTTCAGCAAAAGCTACTTGAAAAAAGACCAGGAGATATTGATATGTTTGATTATGCCAATCAATTATTGGAGGTGAATAAACAAGTTGAAGAAAATCCAGAAAATAAGCCTACAACAACATCAGCTATCCCACAAAAATACTGGCTATATGCTCCCGGACACGGTGCTGATATGTGGGAAGAGTTTTATTCCAATAATATTATAGGCTTAAATTTGGATAGTATCGGTGATTTAAAAAACTATCCTGATAAATCATCAATAGCAAAAAAACTTCAGGAGATATCAAATTTGGAAAATCCTGGGTTAATGTATAATGATGCAATGGCAGGTGACGATTTTACAAATAATATTTCAGTTGGTGATGTTGTCATAGTAAAAACCGGTCGAACTAAATTACTGGGATATGGAGTTATAACTTCCGGCTACCGGTATGATTCAAACAGACTGAAATACAAGAGTATCAGAGAAGTTGAATGGAAGCTTAAGGGTAGCTGGACAACAGATTTCCAAATGGTTATGAAAACCTTAACTGATATTACCAAATATAAATCAGATCTTCCGGAATACAATTTCTATTATGAAAGATTATTGGCGATCATGGGGGGTACCGTCACAACTATTCCACAACCTTCAACCAAAGTGAAGCATTCATTAAATCAGATTCTTTTTGGTCCTCCAGGAACTGGAAAGACTTACAACTCAATAAACCATGCTTTGGCTATTGTTGAAGGTAAAGAGCTAGAAGTGATTGAAAAAGAAAGCGATGAAAATAGAGAAGAAATACTAAGACGCTTTCAATCGTATGTTGATTCCGGACAAGTTGTTTTCACTACCTTTCATCAAAGTATGAGTTATGAGGACTTTATTGAAGGGATTAAACCGATAGAAGCTGACGAGCAATTACATTATGAAGTTCAAAAAGGAGTCTTTAAATCGCTTGTTGATGATGCCCTTACAAATTACAAAAACTCCAAACTTCAAACGGGTAAGAAGTTATTTGAGAATGTCTGGATTAAATTCTTATCTCCTTTAAATGAGGATGAATCGATTACTGTTAAAATGAAGAAGTCCTCATATACCATTGTTCTGGTAAATGAGCGTACCATTTTTTTTGACAAGAACAGTGGAGAGAGCAAGCATAGTTTAAGCATCAACACTTTAAAGTCGATGTATGATGCCGGAGAGAATCAAGTTATCAAAGGAGGACTTCAGCCCTATTATGAAGCCTTATTAAAACAACTTCTTGCAGATGGGAAGGAATCCGGTAAAGTAGAACAAAAAAACTATGTCATTATCATCGATGAAATTAACCGGGGAAATGTGGCCCAAATATTTGGCGAGCTTATCACTCTGATCGAAACTGACAAACGCTTTGGAAATAAGGAGGCACTCACTCTTACACTACCTTATAGCAAAAAGAAAGATTTTTCAATCCCAGCCAATCTTTATATCGTTGGAACGATGAATACAGCAGACCGAAGTGTTGAAGCTTTGGACACTGCACTCAGAAGACGTTTTACATTTCTGGAGATGCCTCCCCTGTATGATCTTCCGGAACTTGAGAATGAAATCATTGAAGGCATTACTCTTGAAATAATAATGAAAACAATAAATACAAGAATTGAAAAACTTTTGGATAAGGATCATTTGATCGGGCACAGCTATTTCCTTACAGTGGGTAATCTAGCCGATTTAAAGAAGGTTTTCCGTCAGAATATTGTACCACTGCTTCAGGAGTATTTCTACGGTGATATCGCTAAAATTGGACTTGTCTTGGGAGAAGCCTTTTTTGAAAAAACAGAAGCCGCTACAAAAAATATATTTGCAAGGTTTGACCATGATGCAGTGGATGAACTGAATGAAAAACCCGTTTACCGATTAAAACAAACATGGACTGAAGATGAATTTGTAAAGGCAGTTCAGGAAATGGTTAATCCATAAGTATGACTACTAATTGCAAACATAGTATCACCGTATATGAGCATCAAAGTTTAAAGCTTGGACATTCTGAATGCTTTGAAGAAAGGCACCTGTTATCCCTTCAGCGGTACTTTGGAGACAAAGGAACCAGATACTTCTCGCTTATACACAACGGCGTTAAATTCAACCAATATGTGGGGATTATTCAGGTTGACTCACTTGTTATTGAAGTGCTACCCAAAACGGATCAAACGAATGACCAGGGACATTGGAGAAAACTGCTTATCGGAATGCTGAGAACAGTAAAAACATTAAATGTTCATGCTTCCTCCAGTTCAGATACCAGGTTACAATCAAATTCAATACTCGATCTGTATTTTGAAATATTCATTGCCGAAGTCGAGAAATTGGTACACAAAGGTTTAATCAAACAATACCGCAGACAAGAGGAGAACAGCCTGGCATTGAAAGGGAAATTAATCTTCACCAAACACATCCAACAAAACCTGATTCATCAGGAGCAATTCTATGTGAATCATCAAATTTATGACCGGCAAAACCTTTTCAATCAAATTGTCTATAAAGCATTGCAGCTGGTCCGGAACATTAACACCTCAAGTGCCTTACAAAGCCGCATCGGCTCATTACTGTTGAACTTTCCGGAAATGAATGACATCATTGTTACCGAGTCAACTTTCACCAGGTTACAATATAACCGTAAGACTGAATCATATCGGGAGGCAATTAATATCGCCCGGTTATTCCTAATGAACTACCATCCGGACATTAGTCGTGGTCATAATCATGTATTGGCACTCATGTTTGATATGAATAGTTTATGGGAACGTTTTGTTCTGTCCAGTCTGAGAAAATATGCTCCAGAAGAATACCTAATTAAAGGGCAAGTGAAAAAAGCATTCTGGGAGTCTGAGAAAAAGACTAAAGTAGGTATGATCCCAGACATTGTCATACAGCGCGGAGTAGAAACATATATTCTTGATACCAAATGGAAGGTTTTGAATGGTACCCGTCCTTCTGATGATGATTTAAAACAGATGTATGTGTATACCAAATACTTTGATTCACTTCATACAGCTTTGGTATATCCGAGTGATTCAACTGATTCAAGTAATGGCTCTTTCTCTCCAGAGAAAAACGAGGGTAAAAGTTATCCATGTTCATTGATCAAATTAAAACTTCCTCTAAACACCTCTGATTTGAAAAGCTGGCAAATGGAAATTTGCAGCAACCTTTTGACTCATATTGAATCTTGAATATTCAATTTATTCCAGTTTATTTTCTGATAGTTATTCTTTATTTTCCTGTTAATATATTGTTATCCAAATATTTGATAATTAAAATAGAAGATGGTACTTTTATCTAAAATAGATCTAATTAGACATCAAAATGGCTAAAGGAATAAAAACCGGAGGAAGGCAAAAAGGGACTTCAAACAAGTTATCGGGAACGGTAAAGGAAATGATTACACAGTTTGTAACCAATGAAATACAACACCTACCAAGCTTATTGAATCGGCTTGAACCCAAGGAAAAAGCTGAATATATCATTAAATTACTGCCCTATATTCTACCTAAAAAAGCTACCGTCGAGGAGCCAAAAGAAGATAGTCCAAATGAAAGGAGATCATTAATGCACAATATGTTTAAAACTCAAACTTCACAAAATACAATTGCAAAGTAGAGTTAGTACAAATGAATACTACTATTTAGTTGGTGTAATAGAATTTGGTCTTCAAATAATAAGAATTCATCCTAGGATTTACACCTAAACATTCTACTATCATTTTCATTTTCATTTTGGCCCAGGTTACTTCCTGATGGGCTTTGTTTTGGTACTTTATTACTATTAATTATCTTGTGACAATACTAATTTTATAGAATAAAAGGCAATAATTAATCCTATGATATTTCCAATATAACCCCAAATATCCGAATATTGCTCCTTAATAATAGAGTTCCAAAATGCCATTCCATAGAAGAAAACCACAAAACCACAAATACCATAAAGAACATTATCGCTTTTGCTTGGAGCAATTATAAAGCTTGCTTTAATTGCAAAAAACGACCCAAATCCAGAGGCAACCATCATTATAATATTATCAGAAGTGTCATTTGGATTGAAGATTTTGGTGATATAATTTAATAGACCTGTAGCTAATAATAAAACAATTACAAATACAAATGGCATTGATAACCAGCGTAGGGAAATGAATGTTTTGTTCATAAATTTTTATTTTAATGGAAACTATCAAATATAATATATTCAGACTATAGTCCGTGGATTTAACCTCTGAAATATTTCACTTTCGCTCTGACTAAAGTCTGAGTTATGGTTGTTGAAATATTTGGCAGAGTATTACGTGAACTGAGAGTGGCAAATAAACTCTCTCAGGAAAAACTTGCTGAATATTGTGAACTTGACCGGACTTATATCTCACTACTTGAACGTGGCCTCCGTCAACCAACAATCACAACCATATTCAAATTGGCCAAAGCCTTAAATATTACACCTTCGGCATTGATTGAAAAAGTTGAAGTTCAGACCAATCAATAGACTTCTGTACGATTTAATTCACCACCCATTCAAGCTCTGTGTGTTTCCTGATTCTTTCCAGACTATCAATGGTTTCTTTCAGATAATCTTCATAAACAAAGCTTTTCACCTTGGCCTTATTTGAAAAATCGTCCATCCAGTCGGTTGGTTTGGCAAAAAAAGAACGAACATTAAAGTGAAAGCCTGTAAGGTTTTTGTATTCATCCTGATGTGAAACAATATCAGTAACCACATTAAAAGCGGTATAAGCATTTGAGCCTAATTCTTTGGTATATCTTATTGTCAGAATCTTTGTCAGTTCGATCAAATTTTGGAGTGAGTTCATCTTCTTCTTCAACTGGTTTTTATTGGGCAATTCAAGATTGATATTCAGGATTTGGCATACCAAAGCAAACATGAGTTCTTTTGGAATTGGATAATCTTTTAGACTCTTGCACTGGTCAGTAAATAAACCGGAAGTAGATTTTATCTGGTTTGCAGCACTTATTATATCAACCCTGTTGCCTTTATTATGAAGGTATTTCAGTTTAATCGACTGTTTATTGAACAGCACACCATTGGAACACAATTTCCTGACAAACCCGATTTCAAACGACAAGGCAACAGAACGGTTATAACTATTGGATGTCCGGAGAAATGGCAACCATGTTTCCTGATCCCAAACATTGAAATTAACCTTCTCATGAATCAGGTCAATGTATGCAGAGGCTTTTGAGTTGGGAGCCACCACTTTGTAAGGGATTAATTCATTACCCTTTACTGAAGGATACAATTGAGTAAAGATTTGCTTACCCATTTCAATCGCTTCTTCATTGCTGATTAGTTGGTAGTTTTTGCCTACAATTGAAATGATCTGCCCGTTGGATTGATTGACAACAGCCCGGTAATGGGGTGTACCAACAGGCAAGGTAAACAGTGTTGCCGGAAATCGGAAATCGGAATGTACCTCCTGTAATTTAACTTTGAACAGAATGTCTGGAAGCTTGTGTGTAGGACTCTTAAAATCAATCGGATTATTCATGGTTGGTTGGCGTTTGGGATTTATAGTTTATTCTTTCAAAGACAAATTCCTGTATCTCCTTCCGGGTAATTCCATACTTCTTTAAAAGTACAGCGATTTTATTAACATCTTGACTAATGGTCTGAATATTTTTTTTGATCAATACATCAAGCTTATTAAATGTTATTTCCTCCGGAGTGTAACGATCATTTATTCTCAGGAGGTCGGCCACAGTAAAGTTAATTGGTAGCTTTACACTTCGTAGAATCGAATCATCCTGAAAAAAACAGGTATCTGCCTCAACTGTTAACTTGCCAATGGTCAGGAATCCTTCTGTAATATCCAAGGTGATATAATATGCTGTAACACGCTTTACAATATCATTTAGATACCAGAAAGGCAATGATACTTTAACCGGACCTATTGCATTGCAATAAATCACCTTGCTTGCACCGATTACAACAAAATCGACCTCATTGGTCTTTATTGTCATTTCACAGTTGTACAAAATTCTGTCTTTCTTCTTTGGAATAGCCTTGCTTAAGAACTTCATGGTTTCTTGGAAATCACTTGTCTGGCAGGTCATTGAACATTCTGGGACTTGCTGGATAAGAGGATCAGTCATGATTTCTTTTGCTTATACACCATTTCCTTTAAGCGAAAACGTATTTCATTATCCATCACTTCCAATCCAGCTTTGTCAAGGGTAATTCCAACCACATATTTTTCAGAAAGATTTAACCGGCTTTGATAAAACAGCTTATCATCATACCTGCAAAAGAACTTCACATCCCATCCATTTTTCTCAGCTATTTCAAGTTTGAACTTAATATCTTCTGCCCGGTAGTGCTTAGATGCATTTTCAAGTCCATCGGTGAAAATGGCAAAGAATACCTGATCACCTGGCTCAAACAATTCAGTAATTTTCAGAATTGAGGTTCCAATTGCATCATACAAGGCCGTGCAGCAATCTGGCTGGTAATCTTCATCAGTCAATTTCTTGATTAGATCAACATTCTGGTCAATAAATTTGAAATCAACCGTATCGTTAAACGTGCAAAGTGTAAGTTTGATATTTGAATCTGGTTCCTCTTTCCTCAGTTTCAATATCATATCAGCCTGCTCATTAAAGCTAAGGATGACTTCTCGTTTCAGACTGTTCATTGAACCACTCTGATCGAGAATAAGAACGTAATGAATTGTATTTCCCATGATGTGACTTTTAGTGAGTTCATTTATTAATGCTGAAAACAATAAAATGTCACCCTCCATTTTAGAATATTTTAAAAGTAGTTTTGAAAAGACAACAAATACCTTAATCATGGACTTGGAAAACAATCAATGGGACTTGGCCGATAAGAATTTAAATGTTTGGCTGAATGAAGATAAAAATGAAAGTAGCTTTCCGCTTTCCGATATATTAAAGTCAACTTACCTTTCTTTCCGGCAGAAACAAATTGACAGGTTCAGCAATTTCTGCAAACAGGCGTTTGTATATTATCAAGAACAGGAGGAAATCAGAAAGCAGAGATTGTTATTAGTGCAGGAATCTCAGTTTGAAGACAACAATGTAATGTTCAGTAAGGTTCGTTTATCCGAATCTGAAAGGAGAGACAGGATATTAAAGGAAAATCAAAAGATTTTCAGTGGCATATTGTCAGGAAATCAAATGGTATTCAACGATTTGTATGAATATGAATTTCCAAAGGCTGTGAAATTGGTTATCCAGAACTCCGGGACTATTGATATGGCTAAGGATATTTTTCAGGATGCTTTGGTTATACTTATTGAAAAAGTTTATACTAAAAAACTTGATTTGACATGCTCAGCGAGTACTTACCTGTATTCTATTTGTCGATTTTTATGGATGGATCAACTCCGACAAAACAAGAGAGAAATACCAATCACAGATGAATACAGTTACAAAAATATAGACATTACTGTTTCCGGATTTGAGAATACACCTGATATTTATGAAAATGTAAATAGTGCCATTGAAAAACTTGGTGATCCCTGCAAGCAACTACTTGAAAGTTACTACTACAAAAGCCTTAGTTGGGATGAAATTGCCAGTTCTCTTGGATATGCCAGTGCAGCCAGTGCAAGGAATCAAAAATACAAATGCCTGGAAAGGATCAGAAAAACTTTGAATGTTGAGGTGGAATGATCCTTTTCTATATACTAATGTTGAACGTTGTTACCAGTTTGTTACTCGCTAAACAAAAAACCCTTGCAATCGTTTGATTACAAGGGTTTTGTTCTTTTGAAAAAGTACCCGGAGTGGGAATCGAACCCACACAACATTGCTGTTACTGGATTTTGAGTCCAGCGCGTCTACCAATTCCGCCATCCGGGCTTCTTCGTATACAGGCTGCAAAAATAATGGAAAATTCCTTTGCACAATGGATTTCCGTTAAAAATTAGTCTTTTTTCCATTATTCGATATCTGGCACCTCCTGAAATCAACAAAAAAAAACAGATTTAAACACGGTAATTAAAATGCATTTTGCTGGTAAACAGAAACATACAACAAACAACATCTCTGCAATTAATAATTCAGGATTATCGTATTTCACGTTAACTTAGAATTAAAATCTCCATTAATTCTCTTTCCTAACCTAATTGGAACAATATAAACTTCGGTCGGAAGCATTACTTTTCTGCTTATAAGCAGAAGAAGCGATCAATCATAAGCAATTTTCTTTTTTTTCATACCTTTAGCCTAATTCTCAAAATTACCGCCTTTAGCCTGGAACTTATGGATCAAATGGAAGACAGAGAACTGTATTTAAAACTTAGGGACAGCGATGAACGGGCATTTCAGACCTTGTTCCGGAAATATTATTCATCGATGTGCCATTTCGCCCGACAATACCTGAACGACAGCGAATTGGCCGAAGAAACAGTTCAGGATATGTTCGTTAAGATCTGGGAAAAGCGGAAAACCTTAAACATTGAATCTTCTGTCAAACATTACTTTTTTCGATCTGTCCGAAACCATTGCCTCAACCAGATTCAGCATGAGAAAATAAAAAAGCAATATGCCAGCATGGTACTCGAAACAGCACATCAGGAAATAAATCCTGAACAATACTACATCGAAGTTGATTTGATTCAGCGAATTGAAAAAAGTATCGATTCACTTCCATCAAAACGAAAAGAAATTTTTCGACTTAGTCGTGAACAGGGCCTGAAATACAAGGAAATTGCGGAGACTTTAAACATTTCAATTAAAACGGTAGAGGCTCAGATGGGACTTGCGTTAAAATACTTACGTGAAGAATTAAAAGATTTCAGCAACCATTTGATGACGCTTTTCTTTATCCTAAAAAAATCGGGCACCTCCAATAAGGGTTAAACCTCCCTTTTAATGTCATATAGACGTATGAAAACAAATCATCAGATAGAAGATAAAAATTGGGAGTTAATCGCAAAATCGATTTACGACAAAAACCTTGAACCCACAGAGGAAAATCAACCGTCTGTTGTGTCAGAAGTGTTTTCGGATGAAATCGAAAGAGAGCAACTTCTGAAAATGACCAAACAGGTTGATTTATATTTTGATCTGAAAAAATACCCATCCGATCGGGCGTGGGAAAAGGTAGAATCCCGGATTCACAATCAAGTTTCATCCAGTCGGACAAAAATCCGGAAGTTCATTTCAAATCCGCTATACAGGATTGCTGCAGCTGTCCTGTTTGCTGCATTGCTTCTGGTTTCCGGCTATGAAGTTCTTTATACTCCTTCAACATCTGTTGTGATGATGGAAATATCGGCTTCCGATCAGGTTTTAAATACGTTTACACTGCCCGACGGAACTTTGGTTAGCTTAAACAGCAAGACCAAAATAAGCTATCCAAAGAGATTTGGCAGAAAAATCCGCGAGGTAAGCATTGAAGGAGAAGCTTTTTTTGAAGTTAAACCTAATAAAAACAAACCTTTTATCATTCATGCCGGGAAAGCACAAATCAAAGTTCTTGGTACCAGCTTTAATGTAAGTGCATATCCGGAAACAAAACTGGTGGAGGTAATTGTCGAGACAGGTAAAGTACAGGTTTTAAACCAGATGATTAAACCCTTGCAAACCGAAGAACTGATCCTGGCTCCCGGCGACAAAGGAACTTTGGTTTATGCAAGCAATACATTGCTTAAAAGCACGAACCAGAATCCTAACTTTATTGCATGGAAGACCCGCAACCTTATTTTTAAGGCGACTTCACTACGTGAAGTAATTGGAAATTTAGAAAAGGTATACAAAATAAAAATCCGTTTAGACGATCCAAAACTAAACGAGCTGCTACTCACTGCCCAATTTAATAATTACTCACTTGATTTTATCCTGAAAGTCATCGAAAATACGTTTCAAATCGAGGCTCAGAAGGTTGATGGGCAGTATATTTTAAAGATGCGATCCTAACTTTAATTGTTGAGATGCCATGAAAACAATTCGAATTATACCATTTTTATTATTTGTCATAGTTTGTGTTTTGTTTACACTATTGCCATATTCTTCTTACAGCCAGAGACAAAATACCAGGCAAAATACGAAACAGGAGCAAAAAACAGATCAAACCCCTAACGTTCTCGACCAGAACATCAGCATTTATGCTGAAAACGAATCTCTTTCGAACGTAATTGAACGGATTTGCAACTACCTCAAGCTCGATTATTCCTACAATTCGAAACTAATTGAAGGGAAAAACATCAATCTGAACGTATCGAACAAGCCGATTAAATATGTGCTCGATCAGTTGATGAAAGATTTCTACCTTCTTTTCGAAATTGAAGATAATATCCTGGTTATAAGGGACTACGTTCCAATGGACAAGAGTCTCGACTACGATAAAAAAATCAGAAATTACAGCACACAAAGTGGTTTTGTGTTCGATAATCCAAAAAAGAAATCGATAACAATCAACTTCAAATCATCAAGTAACCTGATTATCATCCCGGTAGCCATAAACAATTCGGATACCCTTAATTTTATTCTTGATACAGGAGTCAGATACCCAATCATTACCGAACTGCCTTTCGTGAACAAGTTGAATCTGAATTATTTGCAACCTATCAATGTTAAGGGACTTGGCGAAGGGGAACAATTAACGGCATACCGTTCAGGAAATAACACCATAAACATTAACGGAATGGTGGCCTATAATCAGGAAATACACATGGTGATTAACGAAAATTTCCAGATTTCGCATATTCTTGGAATTCCGGTTCATGGTCTGATTGGCTTTAATCTGTTCAAAGATTACGTGGTTAAAATCGATTATTCAAATCACAAAATCACATTAATCAAGCCTGAATATTTTTCTTATAAGGAAAAGGATAAAGACATCGTTCTTCCGCTCACCTTCGAGCAGAATAAACCTTTCGTGAGAACAAGCATTGTAACCGATAAAAACGAAGAAGTTCCGGTAAAATTACTTGTTGATACTGGTGCAAGTGATGCTCTTTGGTTGTCGACCAATTCGGACAACAGGATATCGCTTCCGGAAAACCACATCGAAACATTTTTAGGCCGCGGATTAAGCGGTGATTTGTATGGAACAAAAGGAAGAATCGGAGCGATATGGGTTGGGCCTCTGGTCCTTTACGAGCCAATAGTTGCCTTTCCTGAAAATGAATTGGTAGACCAGCTTATTGGTAAAAATGACCGGAACGGCACACTTGGAGCAGAAATACTCCGCCGGTTTTACGTCACCATGGACTATCCGAATAAGCGCCTGATTTTAAGGCCAAACAGTGATATCAAAGATGATTTTAACTACAACATGAGTGGACTGGAAATCATAAATCCGATGCCAGGATTACCAATTTTTTTAGTAAGCAATATCCAGAAAAATTCGCCGGCCTATTACGCCGGAATTCAGGAGAATGACCAGATTATTTCATTAAACAATACGGGACACCGATCATTAACGTTAAATGATATAAATTTGCTATTCCAAAGTCAGGAAGACAAAAGAATTAAATTGACCATTCTTCGGAACGGAGAACAAGTTAAAACCGAATTTTTCCTGAAAAAAATGTTTTGATGATGAAACCAGTTTACGGACTATTATTACTTGTTTCCCTTTTGTCGTATGGCTTAACCTTCGGACAAAAGGGAAACAATTCCGTACTGGACAAAAAAATTACCCTCCAGGTTAAAAACGAATCGATTGCAACAATTCTCGATAAAATATCGAAACAGGCACAAGTCTTTTTTTCGTACGATGCTTCATTAATTGAGTCGGATGTAAAAACAGATCTTTCAATCACCAATAAAACCATTCAGGAAACTTTGGATGTTTTATTTGATTCGAAATTCACCTACAAAGCACTTGGAGACCAGATCATTATTTCCAACTCCGAACTTCAGGAAGAAAAAAAAAAAGAATCCGGGATTACTGAAGTAAAGCCGAAAATTATCAGTTTCAGAGGACGGGTAATCGACCGGCAAGAAAAGGATGTTTTGCCTTATTCCAGTATTTCGGTCTTAAGAAGGAATATCGGAACCATTTCGAACATCGATGGTGATTTTGAGCTGAAAATTCCGGAATCCATGAAACAAGACACCATCGTTGTTTCGTGCCTGGGATATCGACAATACCAGCAACCAATCAGTGAAATTGTAAATGACAGTTCTATCATTTACCTTCAGCCAACGGCTATTCTACTGAAAGAAATTAAAGTAACTATTATCAATCCACAGGAAATCCTGAGTAAAATACTTTCCAAAATATCGTTGAATTACCCACGCGATCCGGAAATTATGACCTCTTTTTACCGCGAAGTACTCAAACAGGATAATAAGTTCATCGATGTTGCCGAAGCTCTGATGGAAATTCGGAAAGCATCCTATGAGAGCACATTTTCGCAGGATAAGGTTAAATTCATCAAAGGACGTAAAAGTCTAGATGTCAAGCCGTTTCAATATGTCGATTTTAAAATCCAGGGCGGTCCGTATTACATTACCAAACTCGATGTTGTAAAAACGCTCGATTCGTTTCTTGACCCCGAGTTCCGCGATTTTTACAAATACTCGCTCGAAGAAATCATTGAATTTAATAATCGGGACACCTATGTTATCAAGTTTAAGCCTAAAGAAAAGATAGATTACCCGTGTTATCAAGGTAAATTGTTTGTGGATATGTCGACGTTTGCTTTGGTGCAGGCTCAATTCAGCCTCAGCCGTTCGGGATTAAAATTTGCGCAGGAATCCCTGATCAGGAAGAAACCCAAAGACTTTTACGTCCGCCCGATCAATGTTGATTACAACGTAAGTTACCGTCGGGCTAACAATAAATGGCACTTAAGTACTGCACGCGCATCCATCGTTTTTAAAGTAAAAAGCAAAAAAGACAAGATCAATTCAACTTTTCACAGCATTTCAGAATTGCTGATTACTGATTTTAAAACCGATGACGGAACTCACTTGAAAAAGAACGAACTGTTCAGTTCCAAAGATATATTCACCGAAGTCATAACCAGCTACGATGAAGATTTTTGGGGCGATTACAACACGATCAAGCCGTCTGAAGATCTTCGGAAAGCGCTTCGGAGCTATTCCCGGAAAAACGACTCCTTATTCCAAAATACTAAAAAGGATCAGCACATTATTCCTAAAAAATAATTCAAGTGACATGAAAACTTTAACTTTATTGGCATTTATTGTTTTATCCGGAACGGCACTTTCGGCACAGGATCAAAGTCCAATTCCCAAAATCAGCCAGCAGATAAGCAGCTATTTCAGCTATCATCCCAGAGAAAAAGTTTTTATAATGACTGATAAAGGCCATTATAAACCCGGAGAAACCATCTGGTTCAGTGCTTTTGTTACCAATGCCAACAATCAGATTTTACCGATAGAAAATCGTGAACTCTACGTAAAACTTTACGACAAAAAAGGGACTCCGGTTTTACAGGACATCTTCAGGCTGAACACTGGTTCAACGCCCGGAGATTTGTTCCTTCCTGAAGACCTTCCAGAAGATACCTATTTTCTGGCTGCATACACCTCTGCGCATATTTCTCCGGAAGAAATATCGTGCACACCTCTGAAGATTGATCCGACATACAGCAACCAATACGTGGCTGAAACTTCAGCGAAAGACAGTATCTTCCTTTCAGGACAAAAAAATGAAATCAGGGTGATTCTCCACGATATTTCGGGTGAGATTCAGAAAAACACCCGGTTACGGTATCAGCTGACAAATGGTACCGAAATCGTTGAAAAGGGGAAACTCAAAACCGATGCAAATGGCAGGATAACGATACCTATTACGATTCCAAACAAAACCAACGGTGAACCATTTATTTGCGAATTAACAGATACCAGGGAAGAATGGAAACATGAAGTATTTCTTCCAACCGATCTCGATCCTGTTATAATCAAATTCTATCCTGAAGGTGGAAATCTGACCACCGGAATACCAACTAAAATTGGTTTTACAGCCTTCAACAAATGGGGATTACCGGTTGAGATAGAGGGTTCAATCCTGAATCAGGAAGGGAAACCCATAACAACTGTCAAAACGTTCACCAAAGGTCTCGGCCTTTTCGCGGTAACAAACGACGAACAGCAAAAATATAAACTTGTACTTTCGGGAAAAACAGGCCAGAATCAGTCGTTTGAACTGCCTGCCCCAAATCTCAATGGACTTGCATTATCGCTGGTAAAAACCGATAGCGAATATCTATTGACTAATTTAATATTTGCCGATAAACAAAAACATGCCATCGCGCTCACCGTGACTCAGGGTAGCAATCTCTACTGGGCTGGTGATATGGAAATTGATGCTGTTGGCAGAATTAAAATTCCTTCAGAAAATCTGCCTCAGGGTATCAACCTGTTATCTGTATTTACGAAAGAAGGAAACTTGCTGGCCGAACGCATTATTTATCACGACAAAAATCAAAAACTTAAGATCGAGATTGTGCCCGGGAAAACCAGCCTGCAACCCGACGAAAGCATGAACGTAAAAGTTCGTTTGACCGACGAAGATAACCTGCCTGTATCCGGAAATATTGTCGTCGCAGTTACCGACAAATTCCGAAAGGGAACCGACAGGCAGGAAATTGATGAATATTTGCTGATCGGTTCAGAACTTGAAACCCCATTTTCGTTAATCTCCGGAGCCTTAAAGGGCAAAATCAGTAATTCAGCACTAATGGATGTATTTCTGATTGCAAATCGTGTTAAAGGATTCGATTGGGGAAAAATCAGGCGGTTTAATCCGGATGCTCCGGATTTTAATGCTGGGAACAATCGGATATCTGGCTTTGTTACCGATAAAAACGAAAATAAAATCAACAAAGCCAAGGTAAGTCTGGTGAATAACAAAACCATGCAATTGCACACCACCACCACCAATGCCGAAGGATTTTTTTCGTTTCCAAACCTGAATACGATTAATGCGGAAGATTTTACGGCAAAAGCTACTGATTCGGAAGGGAAGCATGAATTGAAAGTAGTTTTAAGCAAAAATTTCGAAGGTCAGATTTCTGTATTCATTACAGAAAACGTTAAGAAATACACTTTATTAAACATCGATCAGGTAGCTGATGAAAACTATTTCAGGAATAACGGGGAACTATTCCCCAGAGCACCCAAACTGATAAAAAACAATACCATAGCAATAGATAATCAGCGCAAAATGTTATCCACATCAACCAATATCATGGATGTGATAAAAACGATTAAACCTTATAAAATAATGAGCAATCAGATCGTATTTTACGGATCCGAAAATTCGCTCAACTATCAGGGTGGTGCTTTACTGGTTTTAGACGGACAACAACTGGGAACCGATATTTCTTCTATTCAAAGCCTATCTCCCACAGAAATTGATCACATCAATATTTCGACCAACCCAATGGATATTCAACGCTATACCGGTTTAAATTCAGTGGGAGTAATTGAAATATTTCTGAAAAGCGCAAAACTCAATGAACCGATTGTCAAAAATGAAACCCACACAAGTCAATACGACGGTATTTATCGAATCCCAAATGTATTTCCGACTGAACCAGTGAAACAGAAACGCGATACCCGCACAACATTGCTATGGATTCCGGAGCAAAAAGTGGATGAATCCGGGCTATTTGAATTCAACATTACTGCCGGAAAGGTATTATCCGATTTCGAAATTGAAGTTCAGGGTCTTTCGGGAAACGACCGGATTGGCAAAGGAAAAGTAAGCTTTAAGGTGATGAGGTAGCCACAGAAACTAAAAAAAAACAATTTTTTGTGTGAAAATGACGTTTCTTTGTCGTCAAAAGAAACCATAAGTGCCTTTGTTAAAAGTATCGCTGCATGGGGGTTTTTATTTTACATAGAAATTATGAAACGTTGTTACCGCTGTTGGTTTGTTTTAAATCTCATTTTCCTTTTTGCAATCGGTTCTCTCCAAACGAATGCTCAAAAGAGGGTGAAGGGAATCCCTCAAAGCTTTAAGCAGTCTCTCAAAAAAGCAGTTAAAATCCCCGTATTACAATTGGATTCGGTGCATGTGCAACAAATGCTCGAAGAAGACAAAAATTTCAGTATTGACAACCGGTATGGAGTTATTCAGTCCTGCGATATCGACATAAAAAAAGCAGGTATTAAAACCGTAGTTCAGAATAAAGGAAACATCTGGCAATATCAGATTGAGTCGAAAGATGCTTTCTCGCTTGGTCTCTTCTTTAAAACGTTCAATCTCCCGGAAGGTGCAAGCCTTTTTATCTATAATACTTCAAAATCTAACCTGAGAGGAGCATTTACCAGCCATAATAATAATTCAGGTCATCGGTTACCTATCGCAGAATTCCCCGAAAACAATCTGATCATCGAATATTTTGAGCCATCGTCTACTGAATTTTCAGGAGATTTGGTTATTGGGTCAGTATCTCAGGCCTATGTCAACTTTCAAAGCATTGCCGCGGCTCGTATCGGCATCAATTGCCCCCAGGGAGACGATTGGCAGGAAGAGAAAACCTGTGTATGCCGGATGACTTTTAACGATACACGCTATTCATACTTTTGTACGGGAGCTTTGATAAACAATGTCGGAGTAGATGAGACACCTTATTTCCTGACTGCCAACCACTGTATCAGTACCGAATCGGTAGCAAATACACTGGTTACTTATTTCAACTACGAAAATTCTACCTGTACTTCTGCCGATGCCTCTGAAAACCAAACCTTATCTGGTGCAACCTTAAAATCAGGGAGTACCTATTCCGATTTTTCATTGTTGTTGTTAAACGAATATCCTGACACGGAATACAATGCCTATTACGCCGGATGGGATGCCAGCGGAAACAGTCCGGATTCAGGTGTTTGTATTCACCATCCGGAAGGTGAACCAAAATGTATCGCGGTTGATAATGACCCAATCATAAGCGACCCCAGTTCGACCGAATGGACCGACGATACCGGCAAGGTTATTTCAACCACCAAATCGAATACACACTGGCTGGCACAATTTGAAGTGGGGAATACAGAGTCAGGTTCGTCCGGTAGCCCTCTTTTTGACCAAAATAAACGGATTGTCGGACAACTGCATGGAGGTTCGGATACAGAATCGCTGTACGGAAAATTTTCGTTGTCGTGGAATTACAATTCAACCTATTCCAAACAGCTGGCTCATTGGCTTGATCCTGAAAACACAGGTACCGAAATTCTGGATGGAATGGGACAAAGACCTCCATTAGCTAATTTTAGCGCCGAATTACAGGAAGCTTGTGTAAACACTCCTGTTTTATTTTCCGACGAAAGTATATACAATCCATCAGACTGGCTTTGGCAGCTTACCCCATCTTCCTATAGTTTCGCCAATGGGACCGACAGTACTTCCCAAAATCCTCAAATCGTGTTTCTGGAAGACGGCATTTATTCAGTAACTCTAATTGCAACAAACAATTACGGAAGCAATGAATTAAGCCTGAATAACTACATTTTGGCCAAAAGCAATCTGAATGTTCAGTTTCTTGAAATGGGAACAGACAGCGTTGTTTGTGGTTGCGATCTGGCCGCATTTTCGATGGTTGCCAGCGGGGCATTTACATACAATTTTACCGTTGAGGAAACAGAACTCATTGATACCAAAGTTAGTTCCGACACCTTATTTCTAAGTTTGAATAACTCTGCCAATGGAGCAGAATCATTCGACACCTGGGTAAAAGTAACGGGGACACACGGCAGCTGTTCGGCATCCGACAGCATATTGCTTCATGTGATCATTCAGCCTAACGACAATATTGCCCATGCATCAAGCTTGTCATTAGGCCGAAACAGCGGATACTCCAATCAATGCGCCACCGTCGAAACAAAAGAACCCTACCCTTCTTCGTCCGGCTGCCTGGTCGCTAACAACTGGTGTCCGGACCAAACTGCCGACGACAGCGTTTTAAACAACTCAATCTGGTTTACATTTATCGCACCATCCAACGGGTTGCTCACCATCAACACAGCTGGTTTTGACGACCAGATTGCCGTATACGATGCATCTTCCTATAGTTCCATATTATCGGGTAGTTCGAGTCAGTACACCATGGTTGGGGCGAATGATAACCGTTCGGCTTCGGATAACACGGCCCGGATTGAAAACCTGACTCTCAATTCAGGAGAACAATATTGGCTGCAACTCGACGGAAACAATGCTGTATATGGAAATGTAGTAATCGATCTTGTAAGCAATTCCATCGAAGTTTATCCCAATCCTTCAACGGGTATTTTTAACCTGATTATCTCTAATCCAGTTAACGGATTTGCTGACGTTGTTGTCTATGACTTACAAGGCCGGAAATTGATGGAGGAAAAATACTATACCACAATCAATTCCAATAAATTTACCATTGATTTATCCGGATATGCCAAAGGAATGTACCTGCTAAATGTCCAAATAAACGGATCGAACTTAAGCAAAAAAATTATCCGCCATTAAAAATACAACCTGAGAAATCTGAGACTATTCAGTTGAATTTAAAACAGTGCATTCAGAATCCTTTCTATTAATAAGAATTCATGCTGAGATGCTGACTCAAGCGCCCTTTTCACCGCATCAAAATCGTGCCGGCAGCCCAACAACACTTCAGCAATATTTTGGCTGATTTCGGGTAGAATAGCACCCGAGATGGAAACTTCAGACAACAAACCTTTTTCAACAAGCAAATTGATTTCGATTTCGCCACCTTCAGTTTCCAGTTTATTGGTAAACCTGTACTTTGGCGAATAACCAAAAATCCAGTCCCAGGTCTGGTATTTTTCGTTAGATAGTTTTTCTATGGCTTCAATATCAACAGCAGTCGGTTCATAAACCTGAAATTCCGGATAATTCCAACTGATTTCGTTAAAAATAAAATCAGTAAATTCTTCCACAGAAACCGGATTCGGAAGATAATTCGCAATGTTGGTCACTTCGCTGCGGTTCGATTGTACGGCTTTGTCTTCGAATTTAGAAAGATCAACTTTCAGTACGCCTTTCAGAGCTCCCAGATGACTATCAAACAGCAAAGTGCCGTGGTGCAGAACCCGGTTTTTATGCACATGTTCTGCATTTCCGGAGATTTTTTTACCATCAATCAGCAAATCATTTCGGCCGGTCGTATATGCCTCAACGCCCAGTTTTTTCAATGCCTCAACAACCGGAACAGTAAAAACCTTAAAGTTCACTTCGGAAATTTTTTCCACATTCCGAATAAAGGTAAAATTCACATTTCCCGGATCGTGAAAAACAGTTCCACCACCCGAAAGCCGCCGTGCCACCGGAATATTGTTTTCGCGAACAAACTCGTGATTAATTTCGGAAAGTGCGTTCTGGTGTTTGCCAACTACCACCGAAGGCCTGCTGCGCCAAAGCATAAAAAAATCTTCCTGAAAGTTCTTCAGAAAATACTCTTCGGCCGCCAGATTAAAATACGGATCGTTACTAGATTGATTGATGCAAAATGTGATCATGAAAGCAAAAGTAAACCAATATTTGAGAAGTTGAAACAGAAATTGTATCATACAGACACATCGAAAACAAAAGAAAGATCGTTTGTTTTTTATAATATTGCTAAAAATTGGAGCAATGCGATTAGTAATTCAAAGGGTAAGTTCAGCTTCGGTAAAAGTTGACAATTTAATTGTTTCTGAGATTGAAACCGGACTTTTAATTTTGGCTGGAATCGAAGATGCTGATTCATCGGAAGATATTGACTGGTTGGTAAAAAAAGCCTGTCATCTGCGGATTTTCAACGATGCAGAAGGAGTAATGAACCTTTCCGTTCTGGACATCTGTGGTGAAATCATCGTAGTGAGCCAGTTTACCTTGCAGGCAAGTACAAAAAAAGGAAACCGACCATCGTACATTCGTGCAGCACGGCATGAAACAGCGATTCCACTTTATGAGCAACTGGTTTCCGAATTCAGCAATATACTTTGTAAACCAATCGGAACCGGAGTTTTTGGTGCACAAATGGAAGTTTCGCTGGTGAATAACGGCCCGGTGACAATCATATTGGATTCGAAGAACCGGGACTTTTAGTTGTTTGTCGTCATTGATCGTAGTTTCGCTTTTTACAAAGAATGACTATCAATGACAATATTTACTTTTAATACGCAAATTTACAAGATGAACTCAAACGAAGTCACCCTCCCTGAAGCCCAGCAAATGGTTGACCAATGGATCAAAACCATCGGTGTCCGCTATTTCAGCGAGCTAACCAATCTGGCCATTTTGACTGAAGAAGTGGGTGAAGTAGCCCGGATCATGGCCCGGACATACGGAGATCAGTCATTCAAAAAGTCGGACGAAAGCAAGGATCTGGCCGACGAAATGGCCGATGTGCTTTGGGTGTTGATCTGTCTGGCCAATCAAACCGGAGTCGATCTGAACGATGCGTTCCTGAAAAATATGGAAAAAAAAACACTCCGAGATAAAGATCGTCATCAGAATAATGAAAAACTGAAATAAAATCCTGAAGGTAAAGACGCACTGCCGTGCGTCTTTACCTTGAAATAATTACAACAAAACATCTAAATTACAAAATATGACCATCGAATCCTGTCCTTTATCCATCGAAGATATTCAATCTGAACTGGAAGAAATACGCGAAAATGCCGCGAAAAACAGTACCCGCAAAATGCATGAAACTGCACTTTCGTGCATCGATCTTACAAGCCTTAATTCCACTGACACAATCAGTTCAGTAACCGTTTTTACCGAAAAAGTGAATAGTTTTTCGGTAGCATTTCCGGAATTAAAAAATGTTGCTGCCATTTGTGTTTACCCGAATATGGCACATACAGTAAAGAGCACGCTGAAAGTTCCGAATGTCAATATTGCTGCAGTTGCCGGAGGATTTCCTTCGTCGATGACATTTACAAAGATTAAAATTGAAGAAGTTCAACTGGCGGTTCTTGCCGGAGCCAGCGAAATTGATATTGTACTGCCTCTTTGGTCATTTCTTGACGGTCATTACGAAACCTGCATCAGCGAAATTTCGGCCATTAAAAAAGCCATTGGCAGCGCTCATTTGAAAGTCATTCTGGAAACCGGAGTTTTAAATGTCGATCAAATCTGGCAGGCATCCATGCTGGCTATCGGAGCCGGTGCTGATTTCATCAAAACCTCAACCGGAAAATTACCACAGGCCGCTTCTCCTGAGGCTGCTTTTGTGATGTGTCTGGCCATCAAACAACATTTCGAGGAAACAGGTCAGAAAATCGGATTCAAACCAGCCGGAGGTATTGTAACTCCTGAAGATGCAATGCTTTACCTAACGATTGTTCAGGAAATACTGGGCGATGAATGGTTGACTCCAGAGCTTTTCCGCATTGGTGCAAGCCGACTGGCCAATAACCTGCTCGAAAAAATTACCGGCAACAGCGTCAAACATTTTTAATCCGAAGCTGTTATAGGAAGCAAAATCAATTATCATTAAAAACATATTATCATGGCTCAAATTACGCTCAAAGGAAATGCAATTCAAACCATAGGCGAACTACCTGCAAAAGGAACAAAAGCTCCTGATTTTGAATTGGTAAAAAACGATTTATCTAAAGTTTCACTGAAAGATTTCACAGGAAGTCGTCTGGTTCTCAATATTTTTCCAAGTCTGGATACCGGAACATGCGCAGCATCTGTGCGTCAGTTCAATAAACTGGCTGCTGATCTGAAAAATACCAAAGTGCTGTGTATTTCTCGCGATTTACCTTTTGCACAGGCTCGTTTCTGCGGAACAGAAGGCATTGCCAATGCAATCACTATTTCAGACTTTGCTGCCGGAAAATTCGGAAAAGATTACAATCTGGAAATTTCAACCGGTCCATTGGCTAATTTACACTCCCGTTCGGTAGTTGTATTAGACGAAAATCACAAAGTAACTTATACCCAACAGGTTCCTGAAATTGTTGACGAGCCTGATTACGAAGCTGCTTTGTCTTCTTTGAAGTAGAAAGGTTAACATCTGTTATAAATTTCATTTTGAAGCTGTTTTCCGAAAGGGGAACAGCTTTTTTTATGCTCGTATATCTACCAAATTGCCTATATTTGAAATAACCAGCCTAGTTGAAATTTAATCAAACGGTGTGCAGATCCATTCAAAAACAGTAATTATTATGCCCGCAAAAAATACGCTGAAACTTTTCGAAGACAAAAAAGTTCGAACTATTTGGGATAACGATCAGGAAAAATGGTATTTATCTATCGTAGATGTCATTGCTGTTCTTACTGAAAGTCAAAACCCACAAGTTTATTGGAGAGTACTAAAGAAGAGACTATTGGCTGAAGGAAACCAAACCGTTACAAATTGTAACGGTTTGAAAATGGAGGCTCCTGATGGTAAAATGCGATTAACCGATGTGGCAGATGTTGAGCAACTTTTCCGTTTGATACAATCGATTCCGTCCCCAAAAGCTGAACCGTTCAAAATGTGGCTGGCTCAAATTGCCCGCGAACGTCTGGATGAAATTGACGATCCGGAACAAGGAATTGACCGGATGCTGGAATATTACCATAGGAAAGGATATTCGAACAACTGGATTAATCAAAGGCTCAAAAGCATTGAAGTACGCAAAGAACTGACTGATGAGTGGGAGGTGCGAGGTGTTAAAAAAGGTCAGGAATTTGCCTTTTTAACTGATATAATTACCAATGGTTGGTCGGGTCTAACGACCAAACAATACAAAAATTACAAAGGATTAAAGAAAGAAAGTTTGCGGGATAATATGACAAATCTTGAATTGGCACTCAATACTTTGGCAGAAGCTACCACGACCGAAATTTCGAAAGAACATAAACCAAAAACAGCTGAAGATAATAGAAAAGTTGCTTCTCGAGGTGGTTCAATTGTTGGGAATACCCGAAAAGAAATTGAAGCAAATATTGGTAAAAGCATCGTTTCTCCGTTAAATGCAAAACGAATGAATGAATTGCCTGAAAATAATGAAGATTAAGACCATGTATTTGCAGTCGGTTTTGTAACCTTCATTTTTTACATTCAACTCCAAAAAATGATAGAACTTACCTCATTAAACCTGAAAACCAGATTTGCGATTTAACTAAATAAGTTGTCAAAACACAACAATAAATCTATCCCAGATGTTTAAAGGGCAAAACGAATCAATATGCACCCTGTTTTAGAAGACAATATTCAAAAGATCGGAAAACCATACTCTGATCTTCATTTCTTACTTGAATGCCTGGCAGAAGTACTGCAAGCCAACAATGCTAACGAATATATTCCCTATTTGCCCTGGCTAAACAGTCAGGTATCGCTTCCTAAACCGGAACACGAACAAAAAGTGATTCACCTGTATTCGATTAGTTTTCAACTTCTTAATTTATGCGAAGTTAACTGGGCGGTTCAGGGAAGGCGTGCAAAGCAACAAAAACAAGGAGCAGAAAGTGTAAACGGAAGTTGGGCGCAAACATTTTCTGAATTAAAAGATTCCGGCATTTCTCAGGAAGAAATAATTGCATCGCTTTCGCAACTCGAACTGGAGCCGGTTTTAACGGCGCATCCAACCGAAGCCAAACGAACCGTAGTTTTAAAATATTACAGGGAACTTTATTTGCAATTGGTTCTGCTCGAAAATCCGATGTACACCAACCTGGAACGTCAGCAAATTCGCTCCGGAATAAAAGAGATACTGACCAAACTGTGGTTTATCGATGATATTTACCTCGAAAAACTTAAGGTTGAAACGGAACTGGAAAACATGTTGCATTATCTGACCAGTGTATTTCCGGATGTATTCGATCTGCACGATAAACAACTGGCACATGCCTGGGAGGAAATTGGATTTCAGCCAAAGGCACTCCACAATTACCGCAGTATGCCAAAAATAAGTATGGGAACGTGGGTAGGCGGCGACCGCGATGGACATCCTCTGGTTACACCCGAAATTACAAAATATACCCTGGAAAGGTTACGAACTGAAGCGCTGAGCCTTGTTCGTCAACGATTGCTTACGCTGGCTGACAGCCTGAGCATTTACACTTCAGAACATTCTCTTCCTGAAAATCTGCGACTGGCTAAAAATCAAATGCAGGAACAGATTCCTGATCTCATTGAAAACTCGCGATTTACATCGGCAACGCGCGAACCGTTTAAGCAATATGTGCTTTTACTCATCGAAAAATTGCCCGTAAAAAAAGAACCCACATCGGGTAACAGGATGCTTGTGCAAACAACCTGGACTTACACCAATTCAGGAGAATTGATAGAAGATCTGGAAAATCTAATGGAAGCACTTTCTGAATGGGGTGCGCCCACTCTTGCTATAAACGAAGTAAACAAAGCGCTTCGCTTCGTCCAAAATTTTGGTTTTCATCTGGCTCATCTGGACATCCGTCAAAACAGCGCATTTTACCAAAAAGCGATTATTGGTCTGCTTGAAGATCATGAAAGTTACAACTTCGCCATAAACGACGGGGATACAGTAGATAAAAACTTTTTACTTCAGGAGTTAAACCAGTACAGGCCATTTACCTATTCATACTCCGGAAGTGTGGCTGAAACAAGTAATGCTTTAGGCTATTTGGGTGTTTTGTCCGGACATATCAGGAAATATGGCTCAAATGCTCTCGGTTCACTAATCGTTAGCATGACAAAAAAAGTCGACGATTTATTCACCTTCTACCTGCTTGCCCGTGAGGCAGGATTATACGAAAAGACTCCAAATGGTCCTGCCTGCCAATTGCCGGTTGTTCCACTTTTCGAAACCATAGATGACTTGCACCGTGCTCCTGAAATTATGGACGAGTTTCTGGCACATCCGGTCACTCAAAATACACTCCGGCTCCAAATGCAAAGAAAAGGTCATACCAAACCGGTTGCTGAAGTAATGATAGGATACAGCGACAGCAATAAAGATGGTGGAATTTTATCGAGTCTTTGGCATTTGTACGAGGCTCAATACGAATTAGCCAAAGTTGGGCGAAAGCATGGTGTTGAGATCCGGTTTTTTCACGGAAAGGGAGGCAGCATCAGTCGCGGCGCAGGACCAATTCACTGGTTTTTACGCAGCCTTCCGCCAGCATCGTTATGCGGCAAATTACGGCTTACCGAACAAGGTGAAACCATTGAACGAAAATATGCCAACAAAGTGAATGCGGCTTATAATATTGAATTACTTACTTCCGGAACATTAAGAAATACTTTGCTAAATACCGAAACACATGATGCAGAGCTTTTTGAGCTAATCGGTTTTATGGCACACGAGAGTTTTAATTCTTACAATGCGCTTACCCGCCATCCGAGTTTTATTCGTTTTTTCGAAAATGCGACTCCAATTGATGTCATCGAAACCAGTAAAATTGGTTCCCGGCCTTCGCGTCGAACCAACCAGCGATCACTGGAAGATCTCAGGGCTATTCCGTGGGTATTTAGCTGGACGCAAAGCCGCGTAAACATTACCAGTTGGTTTGGCGTAGGCAGTACTCTAAAATTGTTAAAAGAACATCATCCTGAAAAATATGCACTGCTAAAAAAACTGTTGGTCTCACATCCTCTGGTGCGATACATACTTACCAACGTTGATTCGGGATTGGCAGCCACCGACCCAAAAGTTATTGAATTGTACGCATCACTTGTCGATGACAAACAAATCAAAAAAGATATTTTGCCACTCATACTCAACGAATATCATCTAACACAAAGCCTGCTTGCAGAACTACTCGTAAAACCTTTTGAAAAGAGAAGGGTCAATCATTTTCACTCCACACAGCTACGTGCCGTTGCCCTCGATTTAATGCATCAGATTCAGGTAAATTCTCTCCGAAGCTGGCGAAGTGAAAAGGATTCGGCCGATCCGGAAATTGCCAACCAACAAAATATTATTTTACTGAAAACCATTAATGCCGTAGCGAATGCGCTGGGGTCAACCGGATAGTCAGAAATAAGTATCAAAAAAGCTTATCTTCCGGCATCTAATATTCTAATTTTAACATTTTTAGCTGTGCAACAAATAGTAAAACAATACTTCGAAGAATTTTCGACCATGTCGGAAGCCTCCCGCAATGTGGTTCTTGAAATAGCAGAACGCGAAGGCATTGATATGAATCGAATCATCGTTGCAACTTCATTTTGTTTCGATGAACTAAATCATCATCCGGCTAAAATGAATCTCCCATCGCCCCAGGGAATTTTTAACATGGGAGGTCTGGCTGGATATCCTTTTGTTGGCGAAATCGGACTTACTGCTTTCTCCGATCACATTCCTGATGGCGGCGCAGCATTGTTCATTTTTGGTTCGCACATTGGGATTTCACGCACCGGTGTAGTTGGCAAGGTAAAACGAGTTGGACAGCACCGCCACACCAATACCTGTGGTGCTCTAATGATGGTTCAGGATCATGTTTTATCGACCTCCATTCATCAGATTGATCCGGCCGACTATTCTGAATTTCAGCCAGAATTCTTAGCGCTTCGTTTATTGTCAAAGGTTGAAGAAATTAAAAATTCAGAAGTTCCTATCCTGAAAACAACTCATTTGGTTTATGATGAAATTGAAAAGGAAATGCTCAAACTCATCCAGAATCACCCAACTTTATTGAGCAAATTTCCGGTTTACATCCTTGGCGGAATTATCATTAACACCGACGAAACATTGCCCAATTATTTTTCAACAAAGGTGTTCCGGAAAATGATCTAACAAATAAGTTCTATTCTGAAGCTGCTTAATACAGCAAATTTTTCAATGCTTACTGCCGTATTAACTTCTAATTCATTTATCTTTGAAAAAAAGATAGGCATGGAACCGAATCAGGATATTCGCTGGCTGCAAAGATTTTCGAATTACTTAAAGGCTCTTGAACGACTCGATAAATATTGTTTGGTTGAAAAACCAAATGAAATGGAAGAACAGGGGCTTATAAAAGCTTTTGAATACACCTATGAACTGGCATGGAAAACCTTGCAGGATTTATTGAAAGAAAAAGGTTTTGATCAGGTTATCGGTCCTAAACCTGTAATTGACCAAAGTTTTCAGAATGGGTATATTCAGGATGGGAAGGCTTGGGTGCGAATGCACAAGAGCCGGAATCTCACTAGCCACACCTATGATTCGCTTACTGCGGAAGAAATTGCAGCCCAAATCCGGCAGGAATATATTTTTCTACTTAACGATCTGAAAGAGATATTACAGAAAGAGTCTGATTCTGCTGGTAGTACACTTTTCATCTAGCCAAACATGAATAATTACGGAATTCTGACAGAAGATCTTGCAGCTATCTTGAAAATTTTTGAATCTGACGAAATGATTCAGGAGGTAATTCTTTTTGGTTCACGCGCCAAAGGAAGTTTTAAGGATGGTTCTGATATAGATTTGGCTATAAAAGGAAATAATCTGACAATTAACAACTTGCTTAATCTTTCAACTGCCCTCGACGACTTATTCCTGCCTTTCAAATTTGACCTGATTATTTTTAACCGTATTCAGGAACCCAAACTACTGAACATATCGAACGAGTTGGAGTATCGCTTTTTAAACGAACAAATTTCCCGATGTTCCGTGATTAAGAATTACCCGCCGGAATGTTGAACAACGTAACAACTGTAATCCTATTTCTTCCTTACAAACGAATTTCTCTCTGTATTATTCGTTGAAGACGATAATTCATTAAACTTTTTGCTCTCCGGTTCTTTTATTTCCGCCTGGTGGTAGTATAATTCACCAGCTCAATCAAGGAAGTTCGCGATTCACTTTCAGGAAAATCCATGAGGCCTGAAATGGCCTTTTCACGGAATTCGTTCATTTGCTGAGCGGCGTATTCAAGTCCGCCACGGCTCACCACCAAATCAACCAACTCTTTTACCTTGGCCTGATTTTTATTCTTCCGTTTAATTAATCGCAGAATCTTGCTCCGTTCGCCCGATTCACAATTATTTAACACATAAAGTAAAGGCAAAGTAATTTTCTTTTCCTTGATGTCGTTTCCGGTAGGTTTCCCCAATATTCCCTTGCTTTGATAATCGAAAATGTCATCTTTTATCTGAAAAGCAATTCCAACATCCAGTCCAATCCTGAACATTTTTTCAACAATTTCATCGTCTTTGGTAACCGAAGCTGCTCCCATCGCCATGCTGGTTGCAATCAGAGAAGCCGTTTTCTTCCTGATAATTTCGAAATAAATTTCATTGTCAATGTCCAGTTTGCGGCTTTTGCGCATTTGCAGAATTTCGCCTTCGCTCATGTCTTTCACCGCACGCGAAATCAGATGCAAAAACCGGTATTCTTTGTGATCGAGTGTATTGAGCATTCCTCGGGCCAGAATAAAATCACCAACCAAAACAGCTATTTTGTTTTTCCATAACGCATTGATGGAGAAGCTTCCCCGGCGTTCGTAAGATTCATCCACCACATCGTCGTGCAGCAAAGTAGCAGTGTGCAATAATTCGATTGAAGATGCTGCCAGATAAGTTGTCTCATTAAATTCGCCACAGATTTTTGCCGACAGAAAAACGAACATCGGCCGCATCTGCTTCCCCTTTTTCCAGAGAATATAACGAATGATGATCTGAAGAAAAGGGACATCACTTTTGATGGCTTCTTTGAAGTAAGTTTCGAAACTTTTAAGTTCTTCCTGTATCGGCGATTGTATAATATCCAAAGAGGTCATTCCGGTTTATTTTGAGTGTTTCAAAAGTAAAAAATATATTGACCTTTTTCCGAAAACATCTCCATTTGATCATTTTTCAGATCAGAGTTTGTAAGAAACTAATTTTCATTTATTTGAAAACGTTCTAAACTATCAATTGGATAACTGTAACGTTTATTGAAACTTAAATATTCATATATTTGCATCTGTTTAAATTACAACCATGATAAATATCGAGGAACTAGACATCAATCGCTTAGAAATGGCAGCCAGCATGCTAAAAGCCATTGCCCATCCGATGCGGATTGCCATTTTAAAACATCTGGAAGGTGGAAAAAAACTGACTGTTACCGAAATTCACGAACTTTTGGGAATTGAACAGTCAACCACATCGCACCATTTGGGCATACTGAAAGACAAAGGTGTGCTTTGTTCGCACCGCGAAGGTAAAAACACTTATTATTTTTTAAAATACGACATACTGAGTCAGATTGTCGACTGTCTGCATCGCTGTACCTGCGAATAATAAATCCGGGTTCACTGGAAAAATAAATTTGAGAACAAAGCAGAGAGGGTAACAATTTTAAAGTTGCCCTCTCTGCTTTGCCATTTATTGCAACATCTTTTCTAATTTCGTCCTCCAGAAATTTAAATTATGGCAAAAATCAGGGTAACCAAACAATTTGGCTTCGAGATGTCGCATGCATTGCTCAACTACGACGGCCTTTGCCGCAACATTCACGGCCATTCGTACAAACTGCAGATTACAGTTGCAGGCGAACCGATGCAGTCGGCCGGAAGTCCAAAAGATGGAATGGTGATTGACTTTCGTATTTTAAAAAAAATAGTTCAGGAACATATTATCGGCCAGTTTGACCATTCGCTGATGATTAACGAGAAAGCGCAAATTGGTAAGCTGAACGAATTGGGCCAAATGTACGAAAGACTCCAGGTCGTTCCGTTTCAGCCAACCTCCGAAAATATGGTGATTTATATTTCAGAAAAAGTGAGACCTCTTTTACCTGAACATATTGAGCTTTTCAGCGTTCGGCTTTACGAAACCAGCAACTCATTCGCCGAATGGTTTGCTTCGGATAATGAGAGTTCCAAATCCCCAATTTAAAGTTCCAAATAAAGCTGCTATGATAACACATAACAACAACGATAAAAGACTTTTTCTGTTAGATGCCTATGCGTTAATTTACCGTTCGTATTTTGCATTCATCAAAAATCCGCGGTTTAACTCCAAAGGTTTGAATACTTCAGCCATGCTTGGTTTTGTAAATACACTTGAGCAATTGCTGAATGATCAGAAACCAACACATATTGCCGTTGTTTTCGATTTGAATATACCTACTTTCAGGCACGAAATGTTCGAAGCATACAAAGCCAATCGGGAAACGATGCCAGAAGATTTGCAAAAATCGATTCCATACATCCGGAAAATTATAGAAGCCTATCATATTCCGATTCTCGAAAAAGCCGGTTTTGAGGCCGACGATGTGATTGGAACGCTGGCCAAAAAAGCTGAAACGATGGGCTACACCACTTACATGATGACTCCTGATAAGGATTATGCCCAATTGGTTTCCGAAAATATATTCATGTACAAACCATCGCGCGGTGGCGAGGCTCCGGCAATTTGGGGTATTCCTGAAGTTCAGGAAAATTTCATGATCGATGAACCCTGGCAGGTAATTGATGTACTTGGACTGATGGGCGATACGTCGGATAATATTCCGGGTTGCCCGGGTGTGGGACCGAAAACAGCCATGAAACTGGTTTCAACTTACAAATCGGTTGACGGATTGTACCAAAACATTGATGACCTGAAAGGTAAGATGAAGGAAAACCTGGTCGAATTTGAACAACAGGTGAGAATGTCGCGAAAGCTGGCCCAAATTATTCTGGACGTTCCGGTCGAATTTGACGAGACCAAACTCATCATGGAAGATCCTGACATTCAGAAATTAAATGAACTATTTGCTGACCTTGAATTCAGACAACTGATACGAAAACAGGAAGTAAAAACAAAACCTGTCGCTGATGCTCAATTTGAACAGGGAACCTTATTTGGTTTTTCGAATCCGATTACCGAAGCAAAAACCGTTGAAACAACAAATCCTGTTGAAACAACAATTCTCGATTCAATCAGCACGGTTCCCCATCAGTATTACCTGATTGAAACAGCTGAACAGCGAGCCAGCCTTAGAGCTGAACTATCGGTGCAGAAGGAATTCTGTTTTGATACCGAAACGACCGGATTAGATACGCAAATGGCCGAACTGGTTTGCATGTCGTTCTCATTTCGGAGCCACGAGGCGTATTGTGTGACTTTGCCTGCTGATCGCCTGCAGGCAACCCGAATTGTTCAGGAATTCCAGCTGATTTTTGGCGACGAAAAAATTCTTAAAATCGGGCAAAACATCAAATACGACCTTTCAATCCTGAAGAATTACGGACTCGATATTAAAGGTCCGTTGTTCGATACAATGATCGCGCATTACCTCATTCAGCCCGAAACGCGACACAATCTGGATTATTTGTGCGAACAATACCTCAATTTCGAAAAGGTTACCACCGAAAGCCTGATTGGTAAAAAAGGAATCAATCAGCAGACCATGAGACAGGCTGAGCCGGAACAGCTTCGCGATTATTCGTGTGAAGATGCTGACCTCACCCTTCAGCTGAAAATAGTCATTGAAAAAGACCTGAACGACAGCGGATCACGTCAGCTTTTTGATGAAATTGAAATGCCGCTGATTTTTGTGCTCGCAGATATGGAACAGGCCGGAGTGAATTTAAATACTTCGGAATTAAAAATCTATGCCGATGTTTTGAGGAAACAAATCATCGAAATTGAAGCTGAAATTATTGAAATGGCAGGCGAAGAGTTTAATGTTTCATCGCCCAAACAACTGGGAGTCATTCTGTTCGAAAAATTAAAAATCGATGCGAATGCCAAAATGACGAAGACGAAACAATATTCAACAGCCGAAGAAACGCTGGATAAACTTCAGGATAAACATCCGATTATTGCAAAAATCCTGGAATTCAGAGGTTTGAAAAAACTACTGTCAACTTACGTTGAGGCTTTACCTTTGCTGATCAATCCGAAAACAAAAAAACTTCATACGTCATACAATCAGGCTATTGCAGCAACAGGACGGTTGAGTTCAACCAATCCAAACCTGCAGAACATTCCGATTCGTGATGAAAACGGCCGCGAATTACGCAAAGCATTTATTCCGTCCGACGATCAGCACACCTTCCTTTCTGCCGACTATTCACAAATCGAATTGCGGATTATGGCCGCTATAAGCAAGGACGAGCAAATGATTGAAGCCTTCCGCAACAATCAGGATATTCATTCCATCACGGCTTCCAAAATTTACAAAATACCGCTCGAAGAGGTCACTTCGGATATGCGCAGGAAAGCCAAGACCGCCAACTTCGGGATTATTTACGGCATTTCGGCTTTCGGTTTGTCGCAACGTTTGAGCATTCCAAGAACTGAAGCCAAAGAATTGATCGACGGCTATTTCGAAAACTTTCCGGAGATCAAAAAATTCATGGATTTTAGCATCGAAAATGCCCGCAGCAAAGGTTTTGTTGAAACGATCAGGGGCAGGAAGCGATACCTGAATGACATTAACTCTGCCAATGCGGTTGTGCGCGGAATGGCCGAACGGAATGCCATCAACGCTCCCATTCAGGGTTCAGCGGCCGATGTAATCAAAATTGCCATGGTGAACATCTGGCGGGAGATGAAAAACCTGGAACTTCAGTCAAAAATGATTCTTCAGGTACACGATGAGTTGAATTTTGATGTCTGGATACCGGAACTTGAACAAATGAAAGCTATTGTAAAACATGAAATGGAAAACGCTGTAAACATTGGAGTGCCACTGACTGTTGAAATGAATGCAGGCAATAACTGGCTGGATGCCCACTAACCTTCAACAGGCTCAGGCATCGGATGGTTTTTCAAGGTTTAGGATTGAGTTTGGATATTATCAGTATTCCGGCTTAAAACCTATACGTTTCTGCTGTGTGGGAATCTAAACTAGAGTATTCAGAAAAACAGATGACTGGGATGAAAGAAATACTTTTTACAGAGGATGATTACAGGGAAGCGTTAAAAAGGTTTCTGAAAATTTGTGATGCACCCGAATGTTCTTCGGAAATAAATGAATTGGAACAACTTATGATCATCATTGAAATATACGAGAGAGATAATTGCTCGTAATACGTTGACCAATAGCAACTTTCAGATTGCGTGATTCTTTTCAGCAGAAGACTGTAAATTAGTAACCTGAAACCTGGAATATCTTAATAGCTCCTAAAAACTTCAACCACAGCAGCATTGTATTTGGTCAGACTTCCGGCCTTTTTAACCAATTTCATTGCCTTGTGCGGGTTTTCGAACGATTCGCTGAAATAGCTCCAAAACTGACTCATCTTCATCAGAATATGGCCACTTCCTTCCAGCCGGGCAGCATAGGCTTCCAGTAACTGATCATGGAATTCTTTCATTTTTTTCCGGAGCTCTTTGGCTTCAAAGACTTCACCTTTTAAACGTGCCGCCAGCGAAGGATCCCGCAATAAACCACGACCAATCATAAAATCATTTTGTTCAGGAGCAACAACTCTAAACTCCTGAAGATCGGTATCCGAACAAAGATCGCCATTATAAACCAGTGGATGTTTGACCAGCGAAACAGCCTCTGCAAAAAGAAGAGGATTGGCTGCTCCGGAGTACATCTGGTCAGCCGTGCGCGGATGAAAAATAACTTCTTCCAACGGAAACCGATTTAAAACATCAAAAATGGCACGGGCATCCTGGTCATTCGACATGCCAGCCCGCATTTTTACAGAAAAGCTCACCGGATAAGCTTTGGCAAAAAGTTCATGAAGAATGTCATTCAGCGCATCAGATTTTTCGAGCCAGGCCGATCCCCTGCCCTTATTGGTGGCCATCGGATATGGACAGCCGAGATTGAGATTGATTTCCTGGTAACCGTAATCAATCAGGATGGGAATTAAATCGAATAATTCAGACTGATCGGAAAACAGAACCTGAGGAACTACCCGCAGAGCAGTATTGTTTTCGGGAAAGACCTCCCTCAATTGTGATTTTTTGATTTCTCTTCCTTTGCCATACGACAGATAGGGAATAAAATGCTTATCAATTCCGCCAAATACTTCAGATAAAACCTTTCTAAACGTAAAGTCGGTAAATCCCTGAAGTGGTGCCTGATAAATTTTAATCATATTTTGAGTCATTGATGTTTAATTTTACTGAATTAGCCTGTATAAGTTAAATAACAGAAGTTATTAATCATTACTTTTGCGCCCACAAACTTATACAATTGGCTGGCAGTATGCAATCGAATCAAATCAAATCAGACTCGGTAAATTCAAACCTGAATTCGAATCCGGCTTTTTTGGAGAATAAAACCTTTCAGAACGATGCGGCATCGCAAACTGTAAACCTGCTCGATTCTACCGTTCTGGACTCACTAAATGCCAGTTACATTGCCCCCGACAGCGTCATTTGCTTTGGCTCCCACGCTGAATGGTCGCAATTCCGATCAACTTATATCCCCAAATTTGACTATCGGAAAGATCTGCTAAAGCCAGTCCCCTACGATTCACTTCATACGGTACTCAAAGGAGTAGAGGTTGTTTTCCCGGGGAAAAAGCTTCAGCAGAAAAATCCGGACTGGCTGATTGGAGTATTAATCTTGTCGTTTCTGCTGTTTGCCTCTGTCAGGTTGATTTTCAACAAATATTTAAGCCAGCTGATTCAATCTGCGGTCAATTATTCCACATTTAGCCGCTTGTTTCGCGAGCGGTATTTCAACGTGCTACATGCCTCTTTCAGGCTCGATCTGATTTTCAATATGCTCATGGCTCTTTTTGGATTTCAGTTTCTGTCGCTGTACAAAATTAACCTGGGGGTATCCAACTCATTTTACGTTTACCTGATATGTCTCGGCATTGTAACCGGCTATTTTACTGCTAAACGAATCATCTATTACCTCATTGGTATTCTAACCGAACGGAAACAGGAAATTCAGGAATACTTGTTCAACATCACTGTTTTTAACCGTGTCCTAGGTTTATTTCTGCTTCCGGTTACTGTCACAATTGCCTTTGCGAATTTATCTCAGGTCGAAATTTTTGTCTTTGGCGGTCTTCTGATTATCATTATTTTTTATATGCTTTCGCTTTACAGGGGGGGCAAAATATTCTTTATCAAACAATTTCCTATATTCTATTTGATTTTATACCTTTGTACCCTTGAAATAATACCATTATTTCTGATTTATAATCTTTTATTGATTTAAGTCGGAAAGAATTAATTTTAAAAGCAAATACCTTGAAGATCAAGAAAATTTTAGTTTCGCAGCCCCAACCAGAAACTGCCAAATCACCTTATTTTGATCTGGCCGAAAAAAACAACATCCAGATTGATTTTCGCCCTTTCATTCAGGTTGAAGGTGTATCAGCTAAAGAGTTTAGACAGACTCGGGTACAAATTTTGGAGCATGGTGCAGTTATTTTTACCAGCCGCACAGCCATCGACCATTTTTTCAGAATTAGCGCTGAACTCCGCCTGGTCATACCAGATTCCATGAAGTACTTTTGTATGTCGGAAGCTACAGCTTTTTATCTGCAGAAATACATTGTTTACCGCAAACGGAAAATATTCTATGGCGCTGGTAAATTTGCAGATTTGGTTGATGTGATGAAAAAACATAAAGAGGAAAAATTCCTTTTACCTGTGTCGCAGGTCAATCAGCCTGATATTCTTAAAATGCTCGATAAAGCCGGCTATACCTATACCAAGGCTATTATTTATAAAATGATGAGCAGTGATTTGTCTGACCTGAAAGAAGTAAACTACGATGTTCTGGTATTTTTCAGTCCTTCAGGTATTCAGTCGCTGATTCAGAATTTTCCGGATTTTGAACAGGAAGAGACTAAAATTGCCTGTTTCGGACCAGCTACTGCCAAAGCAGTTGTTGAGGCAGGTTTCAGGCTTGATATTGAAGCACCAACTGCCGAATCACCATCGATGACAATGGCTTTGGAGCAGTTCATCAAAAAACACAATAAAGGACAATAAACAAAACAATATAACACGACAGGAAGGGGAAATCTATTTTCCCCTTTTTTGTTGTATTTTAGTTCGATGGAAGGATTTACATTACATAAAGAAGAGAGACTTTGCAGCCAGAAAACAATCGAAGATTTGTTTGCCTCCGGTGAATCTTTTCTGGCCTATCCTCTCAAAGTGGTTTTCCTGAAAACGGACTTGTCTCAATCGTATCCGGTTCAGGCAGCATTTACCGCCTCGAAACGGAATTTTAAACATGCCGTCAAGCGAAATCTCCTGAAACGGCGCATGCGCGAAGCATACCGCCTGAACAAACCCGCCTTCTACCAGCAAATAGCCGACATGGAGTTCAAATTAGCTATCATGTTTGTTTACATAAGCAAAGACATCTCCGAATATCCGGCCATCGAAAAAGGCATGATTTCCGCCTTTAAAAAGCTGTTGCTGAAAATTCAGGAAAATTTAGACACTATCCGAAATATTTCTGTTAAAGACGTATAAATCCGTGCAACGTTCGGGGATATGAATCGTTGGGGATTATGGGCAACAAGTAAACATTACCAAATGTATATTACTTTTCTCAACTTTTGTTTGTATTAAGCATATTTTATTTGAATTCATTGGATTCTGTCACAGGTGTTTGAATCCTCCTCAGTGATTACGATGAACAATCGGCGAAATGCCAGTCACCACAAGTTCCGGGACAACTTTAGCTTCCCCTGGCGTAGTTTTCCTCTCCCCAGAATGAAGTTCAGAAAAACGAAATCGAGGTAATCAGGTTAGAGAACTAGGATTCGGGGTAGAGACGCACGGCGGTGTCTCTGCGTACATCAGGGTATCTGTAGTTGTGGTAGAGACGAACATCACGATATAATCAAGGAATAATCCGATTTTCCGGATGAACTAAAAAAGCCGTTCAGGAATCAATCCTGAACGGCCTTTTTTATATGACGGGCTGACTAAGGCAAACCAACAGGCCTGCAAATACAGCTATTTATCCATGATTTCAGTCTGCATACGTACCGAATCTTCGTGGATGTGCTGGAACAACTGCAAAACAAAATTGGGGTCAAGATTTAAGCTTTCACCCAGCTTGACGCGTTTGTCCATCAGATCGGCAAAACGACCAATTTGCAATGCGGTAACATTGTTGTCTTTTTTATACTGACCAATCTGCCGGACGATTTCCATTCGTGAGGACAAGGTTTCGAGTAATTCAGTGTCGATGGAATCGATGCGGTTACGAAGCAATTCGAGTTGATTTTCAAATTGTTTGTTGTCGGTAGTCACGTTGCGGATAATCAAACGGTCGAGCAATTTGGCCAGATCAGCCGGAGTAAGTTGCTGTTCTTTGTCACTCAGGGCACACGACGGATCGCGGTGCGATTCGATCATCAATCCATCCATGCCCATATCAAAAGCTTTCTGGCTGATATCGTACAAATATTCGCGTTTGCCGCCAATGTGACTCGGATCGCAGATAATCGGCAAATTCGGCATCAAACGGCGTAATTCGATCACCGTTTTCCAGTTGGGGTAATTGCGGTATTCTGTTTCGCGAAAAGGTGTGAAACCACGGTGAATGGCAACCATGTTTTTGATCCCGGCTCTGCTTAAACGTTCAAAAGCACCAAGCCATAGCTGCACATCCGGATTTACCGGGTTTTTCACCATCACCACAGCATCAGTTCCTTTCAGTACATCGGCAATTTCCTGCACAACAAAAGGGCTGGCCGTTGATCGGGCTCCAATCCACAGCACATCCACGCCGGCCTTCAGGGCTTCTTCTGCATGCTGTGCATTTGCGACTTCGGTTCCAACCGGCATACCGGTTTCTTCACGAACCATTTGCAACCATTTTAATCCGATACTTCCGATACCTTCGAAACTTCCGGGACGTGTACGTGGTTTCCAGATTCCGCCACGAAAAACGAATACGCGCGGATCTTTGGCAAGCATTCTTGCCGTTTCCATGGTTTGTTCCTCGGTTTCGAGACTACACGGTCCTGCAATGATAAGCGGGTTGTTGACTTGTGGCAACCAGTGCTTAATCGGGTTAATTTCTAATTCTAATCCCATTATTATTTGGTATAAAGTTTAACGATTGTCTTTTCATTTTTAACGAGCGAATCGCCCTGTCCTTCTAAAATACCGCGAATACGGTTGGCGTTTTTCATGAGTGCCATCATTTGTTCCGGATCAGATTCGATACTTTTTTTAAATGCTTTCAGGTGCCTGATGTATACTTCAAGCGATTCAACAACATAGTCTTTGTTTTGTTGAAAAATCGGCCCCCACATTTCAGGAGAACTCTTGGCCAAACGAACGGTTGAAGTGAAACCGCCACTGGCCAGGTCGAAAATAATTTCGCGGTCGGCCTTGTCGAGAACCGCGTTGGCCAGGGCAAAAGCTGCCGCATGTGGCAAATGTGAAATAAATGCCGTGCTGTGATCCTGATCATCGGCTGTCATGTAGGCGACATCCATCCCCAGTACCTGAAATACTTTTTCGGCAAAAGCCAGATGTTGCGGTCCGCATTTGACCTGATCACAAATGATGTTGATCTTACCTTCGAAAAGTCCTTCCAACGCAGCTGTCGGACCTGAATTTTCGGTGCCTGACATCGGGTGTGCCGGCACATAATTCCGGCGTCTAAGATGGTTTTCAACCGCTTCGGAAATCGCTTTCTTGGTCGATCCCACATCAATGACAGTAGTTTGGTCCGACACCAGATCCAGAACCCGGGTTAAGGTATTTAAAACTTTATCGACCGGAATGGCAATAATCACCATGTCGGCTTTTGAAACAGCCGTTTCCAGTGTTTCAATCCGGTCAATTATACCCAGCCGAAGGGCTTCCCCTGCATTTTCAGGGCTTGAATCCACACCTGTGATGTCAGTTGCAAATCCGGCCTTACGCAGATCCATTGCCATTGATCCACCAATAAGTCCCAGGCCAATTACTGTAAGTTTCATTTGTTCTGATTTCAGTATGTGGTAAAAAAAAGAGGGCCTCGTATAACACGGGACCCTCTTGTAGAATATCTTTTGTAGCAACAATAGATTACCTGCCGATCCCGATGTAAGAACAGAAGTAATAAAACCAGTAAAAAAAACTGTTGTTGCTTGTACGTTTCATTTTGCTTTCAATTTGTCAGCAAATATAGATATTTTATTTCAAATCAAAATCCTGAGGTTCAAAAAAAACACAATTGCAAACCTCACAGGCATTAAAATCTTAATTTACTGAAAGTTAACTTCCGAAGCTTAACAAATAATTAAAGTTAAGCTTTCAGATTAGGTCTTACTCAAGAAGAATTTTCCGGCTAACTAACTGTCCGCAGCCTGATTCTAAGGCAAACAAATACAACCCGGGAATCAAAAAGCTGACATCAATCTGAGTTTGAAATAAGCTGGATTCGACTGAATAAGATTGGTTGCGGACCATTTTTCCGGAAGAATTATAAATTTTCAGAAACAATTGATGAATATTCTGTTTGGACTGAATCTGTAAATTTAAACTTTCTGCTGCCGGATTTGGGAAATAAAGAACTTCTCCTGAAGATAAAAGCGAAGGACTGACCGCAGTTTCAAAATCCTGAATCGCCAGATTATCAATGATCCAACCCCATCCGTTCGAGTAAGGATCGGAGAACAGCCGAAATCGGATCAGAATGGCATCACCAGCCTGAAAATTACCATTGGCCAGCAGATCTATTTCATGCTTAACAAACAATTCCTTTGTGGGCACAGCAGTACTGTTGCCTTGTGACATTGAACTGTTGTAAAGATTTAACCACGAAGTCAGTGTATTGCTGTCGTATCCGTCAGCCAGAGCGCTCCAGGTAGTTCCGCCGTCCTTTGAACCTTCCACAATCACGTAATCATAGAAATTCTCATTCTCCCAGGTCACACCTGTCTCGCCCGGTTCAACCAGCACAATTTCGTCGAAAGTCATTATTCCTCCAGTCTTCAGGATAACCGGATATTTTAGAATCGTACTAAAGTTATAATTCATGTTGTCGGTATCCGGACTCAGGTAAGGATGTGCCGAGTTCAAAGCAAGGCTGTCAAATCCGGTGGCTGTTGCGACTTCAGAACCGGTACTGATAAAATCAGCTGCATCCGAATTAAAGTCCGTCACATAACGGTCAACCGGATCCTGATAACTTATAATTTTGAAGGTAAAAAAGCCTGTAAGAGGCAAAGTTGCTCTGTTATTCTGGTTTGAAGCGTCCGTGGCGACAATCCGGTAACTAAGCTGGTCACCATCTTTAACCGAACCTTCAGGTAAATTCAGCTCACCGGTATACACATCGGTTGTTGAATTTTGTAACGAAAGGGTTTTAATATCTCCATCATTCACAAAATATTCCAGAACAACTGATTCTAATCCGATATTATCTGTTGCATTCACCTCAATTTGTGCGGTCAGATCGGTGCTTAATAAATATTTAATGGGTTCATGAATCAATACGGGAGCTTCATTGTCCATTCCGATCTTAAAACTCAAGGCTCTGGCCGGAGAGTTGGAAGGATAAACAAACACGCGTCCTTTGATATCGGCCGCTAAAAAATAATATTGAATTTCCCCGGTAATGGTTTGAGGCAACCAGCCATTAAAACTGTTTACGACCGCTGTAGCATTTAGTGAAACAGTATCCGCCACTGAAAAATCGGACAAAGTATAAATTAAAAATAACTGCGTCGGATCCAGATCATAATCACTGATCAGTTTGAGATCAAAATTGATTGGGGTGGAAACCGCCTCCATGTCTTTTAGTGGAGTGTGCCTGATGGAGATATTTTTCCATCCCATATATGACATGATAGCCATTGTTCGTGGTCCCGGATCATGAATCGCTTCACCCTTTGCCGTAGCATAGGTCATCAGCGAATTGGCATTTCCTGTGGGATAAGTATTTTCGTTCAGGTGGTAAATACTCGATCCGTCACTCCAGACTGAGGGAGCATAAAGTCTCGGTAATGCATATTGAACCAGTCTGGTATTAAATTCCAGCCATCCTGAAGTTAAATTCTGATATAACGCAACCGAAGGATTTGCAAAAAGCTGTATATCAACCAGTTTTTGTCCGGTTTTATTCACAACAAACTGGTCGAAATCGGCAGGAAAATCATACCCACCTTGGTTGTTTGTCGAATAAAAAGAGCCGATAAAACCCAAACCATGCGTAAGTTCATGCAAAACTACCGAAACAAAATCGTACTTATCGGCGGGAGTGTTTCCATCAATCCCGAAATACCAATTCTTAAAATTACTATTGAAGTTAGCGGCGATTTCATAACCATCAACCGCATTGATCTGCTCTCCCAGCATTTTTCAACCAAAGCAATAGGGTAATAACAGTTCCATATCTGACTTGAATTAAAATCAGTATAAAAATTAGTTGGCGCACAACTTCCCAAAACATTACTTTCCAAACTCGTCCAGGTTGCCTGAACGCGAATGGGGATCGGAGAATAGATCAGAGTTTCCCAAATATCGATTGCATATTGAAATGCTTGTTTCGCATTATCCGAAAAACCCACATAACCGACCGTAATCACCACGTTATTTAAAGTTCCGGCCTTCAAATTTTGGGGTGGCCCGATAAAGGATTTATGCGATTCCGGAGAAGCATAACAAACCGGAGGAGGCAATTTAATTCCTGTCTTCTTCCATGATCCCTGCCCATAACTCACCCCCACCGACATCAGGAATAAGAACAAAATCCATTTTCCCTTCATTTTGTATATGAATTATGAATTCAAAAGTAGCAGAAATAATCACAATTATTAATCTATATTTGTGTGAAGTACGATGTCTTAAACAAACGAACTATGAAGTTTCCTTTTTTGATTTTCCTTTTTTTGATTGCCTCATTTACAGTCTCTGCCGATAAACCCGAACAAATTTTCAACGAATTGCACCGGCCACAGTTTCATTTTACTCCTGAAAAAAACTGGCAAAACGATCCGAATGGCCTGGTTTTCTATAAAGGTGAATATCATTTGTTTTATCAGCACAATCCTTTTGGAAACAAATGGGGATACATGCACTGGGGTCATGCAATCAGTACCGATCTGGTGCATTGGGAACATTTGCCTATCGCGCTATACCCGGATAACGATTCGAAAGACTCCGTTGAATGCACTGCTTTTTCAGGAAGTGGACTGGTTGACGAAAACAATGTAACAGGCCTGCAATCTGGAGACGAAAAAACCATTTTGTTGTTTTATACCAGTCAACATTGCGGACAACGTATGGCTTACAGCAACGATAAAGGAAGAACCTGGCAGAAATATGAAAAAAATCCAATCATAGCATTCGACGAAACCGATGATGCTCGCGATCCGAAAGTTATCTGGCACGAAGCAAGCAAACAATACGTTATGGTTCTCTACCGAAGGCCAAACAACGATGAAAAACAAAAAGGAGTTTCGTTTTATACTTCAAAAAACCTGATCGACTGGACCTTCAAAAATCATATCCCAGGTTTTTATGAATGTCCGGATTTGGTTGAACTGCCTATAAACCGTCGTCCGGATGATAAAAAATGGGTTCTGTTCGATGGTGATGGAAGCTATGTCATCGGGTCATTTGATGGAGAAAAGTTTATCAGTGAATCGCCTAAAATGAAAAGCGACTACGGAGCGAACTATTACGCCACACAAACATGGAGCAATATTCCTGAAAGTGATGGAAGAACCATCCAGATCGCCTGGATGAAAGGAGGAGAATATCCCGGAATGCCGTTCAATGGTCAGATGACTTTCCCATGCGAACTTTCGCTAAAAAAATACGTGGAAGGGATTCAGCTGATTAGAAAACCGGTTAAGGAAATTGAACAACTTCACGAGAAAGGTGATGTTTGGGAAAATGAAAACCTGATTCCCGGTCTCAATAAAAACCTGACTCGCAGTGTAAAAGGCAAATGTTTACACATCATAGGAAGCTTTAACGTGAAAACTGCAGACAGTTTTGGATTTGTTGTCCGGTTGGATAAAAAAAATAACGGAACTGAAATCATGTACAATGTGAAGACCCAAACCTTGTCATGCATGAATCAATCAGCGGTAGTTGAACCTATTGACGAAGTTTTGAAATTGGATATTCTAATTGACAGAAGCTCCATTGAAATTTTTGCGAATGATGGGAAAGTAGTCCTTAGTTCGTGTTATGTTTCGAATGACAAAGCCGATGGTATATATCTGTTCAATACCGGCGGTGAATTAATGGTTAAGAAACTGGAAATTTACCCCATGAAATCGATCTGGCAACCAGAAAAATAAAGTAAAAGAAATACTGAAAGTCATTAAAAGCCGCAGAAATATCAATTTTCTGCGGCTTTTAAATTTACAAACATGATTTTCCTTCTTTATTTTCACTTTCGATCAGTTTAATATTGTATGTCTTATTTTTCAAACAGAAACATGAAAGCAATTGTAAAAATCAAACCGGAAAAAGGAATTTGGATGACTGATGTTCCCATGCCTCTTGTGGGTCATAATGACGTGCTGTTAAAAATAAAAAAATCAGCGATTTGCGGAACCGACCTGCATATATACAAGTGGGACGAGTGGGCACAAAATACAATCAAAACACCGCTGGTCATCGGACATGAGTACATGGGAATTGTTGTCGAAAAAGGATCTGAAGTTTCACGCGTTCATATTGGGGACCGGGTTACCGTCGAAGGCCATATTTCGTGCGGTTTTTGCCGGAACTGCAGGCGGGGTCGTCAGCACATTTGTGATCATACCGTTGGAATTGGAGTAAACAGGGATGGTGGTTTTGCCGAATATGTATCGGTACCAGCCTCAAACGTAATGAAACTGGATGATCGTATTTCGGATGAAATGTTATCGGTAATGGATCCCTTGGGCAATGCGACCCATACCGCTCTTTCATTTCCGCTCATTGGAGAAGATGTACTGATTACCGGAATCGGAGGACCGATTGGCTCCATGGCTGCAGCCGTTTGCAAGTTTGCCGGCGCACGGAATATCGTTGGCACCGATTTAAGCGAATATCGCCGGAATCTGGCCATGAAAATGGGCGCAACCAAAGTGATTGACCCACGAAAGGAAAGTGTCAGGGATGCCATGAAATCGCTCGGTATGGTAAGCGGGTTCGATATTGGTCTGGAATGCAGCGGATCGGCAATTGCTTTTAACGATATGGTCGAAAATATGTATAACGGAGGAAAAATTTCATTATTGGGATTATTGCCTTCATCAACACAACTCAACTGGAGTAAACTTATTTTTAAAGGATTGACTCTTAAAGGAATATATGGCCGTGAAATGTATGAAACCTGGTACCAGATGGAAATGATGCTTTCAAGCGGATTAGATATTTCTCCGGTAATCACTCATCGCTTTCCTGCTGATGAATATCAGGACGCATTCCGGATTATGGAAGAAGGAAAGTGCGGAAAAATTATTTTGGATTGGGAATAATAGTTATAAACTAGTTCGAATCAGTAGACTGTCTCAAAAGTCCAAACACATGCGAATTCCGTCAACCCGAATTTATTTAGGGTCTGAGATCCTGAAACAAGTTCAGGATGACGGGACCAACGACTTCTGAGACAGCCTCTTTTATTATCCTTATTTTTTGTCAGCTGACCTCCGCATTGAAAAGTGTTTACCTAAGCTAATTTGAATAAAACTAGTTCCATTGGCGATTCCTAAATCATCGTATTTCAATTTGGTAAATTGGGTCGAACGGATTAAACTAAATCTTGCAAAATATCGGTTAAACCGGTAACCAATTCCTATTCGTCCGGAATTATTCATGCTAAATCTCCACCGGTCAACCTCACTGTCCACAACCCCGCCAAAGGAATTATCCTGAACACCCGCACCTAAAAGGTATGACAAGGTGAAAATTCCATTTCTCAAAAAGATGTAAGAATAAGCATATCCAAGATTTGCAGATAACGCCAAAACACCTGATTTTGAAATATCTCTGGATTTCAGAAAATAAGCATCATCGATTTCACGTGGAACAAATGACGAATCAGCCTTGGTCCGGTAGGAAAAAATGCTGCCTCCGGCAATCAGTGAACCGGCACTTCTTTTTTGCCGCTCGGTATCCTTGAAGGCAGCACGGTATGAAAACCGGGTATTGTTAAAAATATAATTGATACTAAGCCCAATATTAGCTGATGAAATATCAGGTCGTTGATATTCAATATCCTCTGTATATGAATTGAGATGAGTGTACGAATTATTCAGGTAATATCCTTTTAGAAAAGATGTTAAGAGATCAATCGTAAACTTACTGGAGTAAATGTAACTTTGAATTTCAAAACGCTTGGTTTCGCCGTGCTTAATTTTGCTGTTTTGAAATATCGGAAGTCTCGTCGCCAGACTGATCCCAAACGATCTGAAATTAACTCCGGCACCAAATTTAAAAGATCCGTTTGGAAGATACCTTAAGTGATACGGCAGATTCAAATCACTCAGCTCAAGTGAATGTGTCTTTTCACCTGAATACATTCTGATGATCAAATCATTATAATAGCTTTGGATGTAATTGGTATCTTTTTTAACGGCAAGAAAGCCTTTCTGGAATTGGGCTTCAGCAGCAAAACAAAAAACAAACAAACTTAAACTCAGTAAAAAGGTGCGCATACTAAAAATCCATTTCAAGGTAAACCGGACAATGATCAGAATGAACAACAGATTGCAAAATACCTGCATTAAGAATTTTATCTTTTAAATCACTGGTTACCAAGTGGTAATCTATTCTCCATCCTTTGTTATTCGGCCTCGAACCAGCCCGGTAACTCCACCACGAATACTGATGTGGTTCCTGATTAATCTCACGAAAGCTATCGACATAACCATCACCGGTAAATCTAGCAAACCAATCTCTTTCTTCAGGTAAAAAGCCAGAAGTATTCTGTTGTTTTTCCGGATTGTGAATATCAATCCAAAGCCTGCAAATGTTATAGTCTCCGGAAATGATGAGTTTTGAGCGGGTTTTTCGCAGCCCTTTCAGGTATTGATGAAAATCGGCCATGAAATCCATTTTAAACACCTGTCTTGCCCCGCCAGTTGTTCCGGAAGGAAAATACACACTAATAACCGAAACATCACCAAAATCAGCTCTGACGACGCGTCCTTCAATATCGTATTTTTCGTTTTCCATACCATATACAACACGGTCTGGTTGAACTTTACTAAATATTGCAACACCACTGTATCCTTTCTTCACGGCTGAATGAGCATAACCATAATATCCCAATGCCACAAAATCAGATTCCTGCATCTGTCCGGGCTGAGCTTTAGTTTCCTGAAAACAAACAATATCCGGATCCACTTCAGTCAGGAATTCCAGTAAACCTTTACTTAGAGCCGACCGGATTCCATTTACATTGTAGCTTAAAATCCTTTTCACAATTTTTGTTACTTTTGGTTCGAATTTAATGAAAATGAAGGGCTAAAGTATAACGAATTAAATTAAAGGAAAAATATACATTGAAAAAAGGTATTGTCATTAAATCAACTGGTAGCTGGTACACGGTTAAAACCACTGAAGGGAATCTGATAGAAAGCCGGATTAAAGGAAATTTAAGATTAAAAGGTATTCGAAGTACCAACCCGATAGCTGTTGGCGATCATGTTGAATTGACTGAATCTAATGAAGATAATAATGAGTTTAGTCAAATAGTCGGATTCATTCACAAAATCTTACCACGCAATAACTACATTATCCGGAAGTCGCCCAATCTTTCAAAAGAATCTCACATTATTGCCGCGAATATCGACCAGGCTTTCCTTATTGTAACTATTCAATATCCGGTAACCACCACCACTTTTATCGATCGGTTCCTGGCTTCTGCTGAAGCCTACCGAATTCCCTGTCGGTTGATTTTCAATAAAATTGATTTATACAACGAGAAACAAACCAGAGAAATGAATTCGTTGATTGAAATCTATGAAACTATCGGTTACCAGTGTTTAAAACTTTCAGCCGAAAAGAATATTGGATTGGATGAACTGCAAAAAATAATGACGAATAAAACCAATGTCATGTCAGGTCATTCAGGTGTCGGAAAATCAACCATCATCAATTCTTTACAACCTGGCATGATGATAAAAACAGGAATTATATCCGAAGCTCATTTTTCAGGAAAACACACCACAACAAATTCCGAAATGTATGAACTCGATTTTGGCGGTTACATTATCGACACTCCGGGAATTAAAGGTTTTGGAGTACTCGACATGGAGAAAGAAGAAATCTCGCATTATTTTCCGGAAATGTTTAAACTTTTAGATGACTGCCAGTATTACAATTGTACCCATACACACGAACCTCAATGCGCAGTTAAAAAATCGGTTGAAGAAGGTAAAATTGCAATGAGCCGGTACAATTCATACCTGGGCCTGCTTGATACGGAAGACAGGTACAGAAACTGATCTATTTGCCCCCGGAATCCTGAAATAAAAAGGCTTAAACTTTATAGGTTTAAGCCTTTTTATTTCAGTAGCTTAGCTTATAATAATCGAAGATTAAACGTGCCTTAGAATCACCTATTTCTTCTGCCACCTCACCATACCCTTGTTTTTTTAGATTCTCAACGCTCTTAAAACGCTTCAAAAGTGCTGTTATCGTCTTCTCTCCTATTCCTGAAATACTTTCAAGATCAGATTTTATAAATTCAGCCGAACGTTTATTCCGATGAAGTGTAATTCCAAACCGGTGAGCTTCGTCACGCAATTGTTGAATAATTTTTAAGGACTCCGAATTTTTATCCAAATACAGAGGAACCGGATCTCCCGGAAAATAAATTTCTTCCAGGCGTTTTGCGATTCCAATGATCGCTATTTTTCCACGCAGATTCAATTTTTCCAAGGCGGTTAATCCGGCACTAAGTTGCCCCTTCCCTCCATCCACAACAATAAGCTGCGGCAATGATTTTTCTTCCTCTAGTAATCGTTTATACCGGCGGTAAATTACTTCTTCCATCGAAGCATAATCATCCGGTCCAACAACTGTTTTGACATTGAAATGCCGGTATTCCTTTTTAAAAGGCTTACCATTTTTAAAAACAACACAGGATGAAACCGGATTTGTACCCTGCAAATTACTATTGTCGAAACATTCAATATGCACCGGCTGAGTTTTTAACTGAAGATCCTTTTGCATCGTTTCCAGGATACGTGCAGTATTTTTTTCAGTTCGGGGAACCGATAAATGTTTCAGTTTTTCAAGTCTGAAATATTTTGCATTTCGTTCAGAAAGTTCCAGAAGCTTTTTCTTATCACCTTGTTTTGGTATTTGAAATTTCACGCCATCCAATTCAATATCCAGTTTAAATGGAACCAAAATTTCCCGGGCATTACTGAATATTTTTAATCTTATTTCCACAATCGCAATTTCCAGAAGTTCAGTTTCTGATTCATCCAAAACCTTCTTGATCTCCATCGTATAGGTTTGAATAATTGCCCCACCGATAATTTTCAAGTAATTCACATAGGCGAATGATTCATCGACATCAATAGTAAAAACATCGACATCACTAATCGTATTGCTTACAACAGTCGAACGCGATTGAAATTTTTCAAGCAAATCAAGTTTCTCTTTGATAATGCTAGCCTCTTCAAACTTTAATTCTGCTGATAATTGTCTCATTAAATCCTTGAGATATCTGATCACACCCGAGATATTTCCCTTTAATATCTCCTTTATTTGATCGATGTTTTTCATGTACCGATCGTGTTCTATTTTGCCAACACATGGAGCCTTACAATTACCGATATGATATTCGAGACAGACTTTAAACTTTCCAAGGGAAACATTTTCTTCAGATAAGTTTAACTTGCAATTGCGTAGTTTAAAAAGTTTACGAAAAAGTTCGAGTAAAAACCGAACCGTTAAAACTGAAGTGTACGGACCAAAATAAGTAGATCCGTCACGTATAACATTCCGGGTTTGAAACACTCTGGGAAACCGCTCATTTTTGATGACAATCCAGGGATAAGTTTTATCATCCTTCAGGCGAATATTGTAACGTGGCTGATATTTTTTAATCAGATTATTTTCGAGAAGCAAAGCATCCTGCTCCGTTTCAACAACCATGTGTTTAATATCAGCAATGTTTCGGACAAGTATTTCTGTCTTTCTGTTCTGCTGATTTTTGTTGAAATAGGAAGTAACGCGCTTCTTAAGATTTTTAGCTTTACCGACATAAATAATTTTACCAGTCTGATCAAAATACTGATATATTCCAGGTAAGTCAGGAAGAACAGAAACTAAAGACCGGAGATATTCAGCGTTTTTTAATGCCATCAGAAAAACTCTATTTGAATAATAACACTAATACTGAATAACAGAATGAGTCTCGTATTTGGCTAATTCTTCCTTTTTATCGGTTTGAATAAACGCTAAATCAACAATGAAAGAGAAGTAAATTTTCTTCACATTAAACTGCCGAACCAGATTAAGAGCGGCAAGCGCTGTGCCTCCTGTGGCCAATAAATCGTCGTGAATTAAAACAACATCATCTTCATTTAAGGCATCAACATGTATCTCTATGGTATCAACTCCATACTCCAATTCATACGATTCACTAAGAATCTCAGCTGGTAATTTACCCTTTTTCCGGATCGGAACAAAGCCCGCATTGATGCAATAAGCTACTGCCCCACCCACAATAAAACCACGCGATTCAAGCGAAACAATTTTGGTGATTCCTTTATTTTCGAAGTGTTCCGAAATCTGATCAACCACATTTTTAAAAGCAACCGGTTCTTTAAACAGGGTTGTAATATCTTTAAAACTTATACCTTCGATTGGATAATCCTCGATGGTACGCACATACTCCTTAAGCTCCATAGTTATAATTTATTGTTCCACGTGGAACATTACCTTCCTAACAACACTAATAACACGTTAATATCTGAGGGACTAACTCCTGAAATCCGACTCGCCTGACCAATCGTATCAGGTTGTATTTCGGCCAATTTTTGCCTGGCTTCAGTACTAATTGTTAATAGTTTTCCGTAATCAAACTTACCTGAAATGATTATATTCTCTAGTCGCCGATACTTATCAGCCACCAATTTTTCCCGTTCAATATAGCCTGAATATTTAATTGCAATCTCTGCTGATTCCAAAAATTCAGAAAAACGAACTACGGGTATGCCTTTCAAAAAGGTTTTAAATGGTGTAATTTCTTCAGTTAAATCGAAGATTGAAATTTGAGGACGCATAATAAGATCGATCAATTTCACTCCTTGTTTTAAAAGTGATGAACCTTTTCTCTCCAAAATAGGATTGATGAATTGTGGCTTAATCGAAAAATTTGAAACAAATTCAATGATACTATCGACAGCAATTTTCTTTTCAGTATACAAATCAAACCGGTCCTTTTTGGCCAGACCAATCGCATATGATTTCGGAGTTAATCTAAAATCAGCATTATCCTGACGTAATAAAATCCGATATTCAGCTCGTGAAGTAAACATTCGGTAAGGTTCGTCAACACCTTTTGTTACTAAATCATCGACCAAAACACCAATATAAGCTTCGTCCCTATTCAGAATAAACGGATCAAGATTGTGCACTTTCAAATGCGCATTAATGCCCGCGATAATACCTTGCGCGGCAGCTTCCTCATATCCGGTTGTTCCATTAATCTGTCCGGCAAAATACAAGTTACCAATCAACTTTGTTTCGAGAGTATGATGCAATTGTGTTGGGTCGAAGTAATCGTATTCGATGGCATAACCTGGTCTGAAAATCTTTACATTTTCCAATCCCGGAATTTTTTTCAAAGCTTTTAACTGAACATCCCAGGGTAAAGAAGAAGAAAATCCATTCAGATAATATTCAATAGTATCTTCACCCTCAGGTTCAAGAAATAATTGATGCGAAGTTTTTGCGGCAAAAGTCACAATCTTTGATTCAATACTTGGACAATATCTTGGACCAGCACCAACAATCGTTCCGTTATACATAGGAGAATCAGCAAACCCTTCCTCTAAAATAGAATGCACAGTTGGATTTGTATAGGTAATCCAACAACTCTTTTGCTTCAAAGTAGTTTTAATATTCGGAAAAAAAGAAAATTTACCCTGAATATCATCCCCGGATTGTTCCTCTAACTTCGAAAAATCAATGGTTCTTCCATCAATTCGAACAGGAGTTCCGGTCTTTAATCTTCCGGTTTTAAAACCTACACCAAACAATTGGTCTGAAATATAATAAGAAGAACTTTCACCAATCCGGCCACCTTCCATCTGTGATTTGCCAATATGCATCAAACCATTCAGGAAAGTTCCATTCGTTAAAATAACTGAATTAGAAAAAAAGTCCACCCCTATTTGTGTATGAACACCAGTTACAACATTATCCTTGATATGAAGAGAAATAACTGCATCCTGCCAAAGATCCAGATTTTCTGTTTTTTCCAGAACATGCCGCCAAATTTCAGTAAAACGAACCCGATCATTTTGAGCGCGCGGACTCCACATTGCAGGTCCTTTTGATTGATTCAACATCCGAAACTGAATACTTGACTGATCACTAACAATTCCGGAATATCCTCCCAACGCATCAATTTCACGAACAATCTGTCCTTTTGCAATTCCACCCATCGCCGGGTTACAAGACATCTGCGCATATTTGTTCATATCCATTGTAATCAACAATGTTTTTGAACCCAAATTAGCCGCAGCAACAGCGGCTTCACATCCTGCATGCCCTCCCCCAACAACAATAACATCGTAAAACGGTAACATCTATCTGTCTTTATATTATAATCAACTATCTAATAATACTTTAAGGTAATAATCTTCCTTTTCGGTCATTATTATTTTATCCTTGTCTATTTTATCCTTATATCCCAACAAATGCAATATTCCATGCACCAAAATGCGATGGAGTTCATTATCCAAAGTAGTGTTAAAGTCCTTTGAATTCTCGGTAACCCGATCGATACTAATAAAAATATCACCATTAATCTGACCATCTTCAACATAGTCGAACGTAATAATATCAGTAAAATAATCGTGATCCAAATATTTTTTATTAACTTCTAACAAATAGTTATCCGAACAAAAAATAAAGGAAATATCACCTACCCTCTTTTCTTCTGAAATTATTACCTCTTTAATCCAATTGGAAGTTCTTCTTTTCTTTAATTGAGGAAAAGGAACATCTTCACTAAAATACATTACACTCATTAGTCCAAATTATATTTTATCATAACACTTCTTCCACCATCAGAATATTTGACATCGTCGGCACATTGATGAATAATAAATATACCGCGACCATTCTCACACATAACATTTTCAAAACAAGTAGGATCATTAATGCAATCAACAGCAAACCCCTCTCCTTCGTCCGTAACCTCCACAAGTAAATTATTATCATTTAAAACAACTCTAATAATTACACATTTTTCCTTATTTCCGCAATTACCATGAACAATAGAATTACTAACAGCCTCGCTAATCCCCAAAAAAACGCGATGAAAACTATTTTTATTCAAACCATACTCTGTAAAAACCTCATCCAAAAAACACCTCACTTTATTGATGTTACAGAGCTGCGAAGATATGATTAAGTCACGCTCCAAAATTAGTTCTTTATCTGATTCAAAAAGGTATTGTATTTCTGATCGTAAAAACTCTTTAATTTAAAATTGCTTCGTTTAATAATTTCTTTTTCATTTTTAAGCGTTTTCTTATACTCAAAATATCCTTCCGGGTTTTCCTTCCTGATCTCAATTGCAGTCTTTGATTCCCGTTTATCCTCAAAGTCTCTTTCTATTTCAGATTTTTCAGCATCCAATAGTCTTGACAAAATCAAATTCTGACGATTGATCAATTCACTGGTAACATTTTTATTAATCAAATCCCTTCTCGATTGTTCCAACAACTGATCAATAGCTTTCAGTTGAGCAGTTGCTTTAGAACCAACAGAACCACCATTTATCATATCTCGAATCAACTGTTGCATAATCTCTTGCTGTGCAAGTGTTTGACCAATACTTCTACTCATTTTACTACCATCACCATTTTTCATCTGATCAATCATCTGCTGCAACTGTTCCTTTATCGAATTCTGGCTTTCCTTAAGGTTTTTCATGCCTGGTTTGGAACCCTTTCCACCAGGTTTATCACAATCCCCATCACCCTCTCCCATTTGCTTTTGTTGCTTTTTAATATTTTCAAGAGCTTCACTTAAAAAGAGAGCTAAATTATTAGCTGCAGTAATACCATATTGCTGGTACATTCTGGAACCACCAATATTGCCCGATTCGAGATTATCCAAAGCTGAGTTCACACTCTTTTCGAGACCAAGCATTTCTTCATTAATCACCGAACTAATTGCAGGAGTACGTTCAGACAAAGAATACAATGAATCCTTTATAAACACAACCTGACCCTGAAGGTTCTTTTGTTTTACCTTTAAATCATTTATCAGTGGATTATTGTAATCCACTGAAGTAAATTTTCCCATTAACTTTTCCTGTTCGAATGAAACAAAAATCAAGTTATCCAGAATTTGTTTCAGATCTTCAATATTCTCCTCATTACTTTTTTTCCGGTTATTTTTAAGCATCTGATCCATGGCAAATACCAATTCATCAATCTCTTTTCTATTATTATCTAAACCAGATGAAGTTTTTCGTTTATTTCCCTTATCAGAATCCTCCAAAATAGTAGAATAGTTTTCTTTCAGTTTTGAAAACTCCTTGTCAAAATTAAAGATATTCATTGGTTTGTCTAACGTTTGATTGAATTCCAACGCACCCTGGTAATCAATCTCCAGATTTTTAAGCAATGAAAAATTCTCCATTTCCTCTTTACCAATCTGAATCAGATCAGATCGCTTATCTAACTTTTCCAAAAGATCAGTTTCTAAGCCTGACAATTTTTTCAGCTCCTGAACAACACGTTCAACCTTCTGTTCAACCTTCATCTTTTTCAGCAACTGCATATTTTTATCCAATTGTTTCGAAAGATCATCCAGACTTGAATCCATTTGTTTCGACAGCTGATCAAACTGTTTCGAATCAAACTGTTTAGCCAGTTCATTAAATTCCTCAAAAAGTTTTTTCAAATCATCACTAAATACTTCATTCAGCAACTGATCAATCTGAGCTTGCTTTTTAAGTATTTCACCTTTGTCTTCCGAAAATGAATTCAAAAAATTATTCGCGTCTTTATTTTGTTGCTTAATCTGATCCAAAACTGATTCAAGTTCAGTTTTTTTACTCATAATATCTTTAACCGTCTGAAATTTTTCCCATTCAGAAAGTTCAGAATTGATTTGTTTCCTTTTGAAATTTTCAAACTCGTTCTGTATTTCCTCGGTTAATTTGGCACTTTTTGCAAAAAGCTGATCAATTGAATTGATATCAGAATTTTCTTTTGAAATAATTTCCTTGTAGTCCGGAAAACTAAAAGTAAAAGTTTCGCTTATTGAACGCTTATAATGATTCACAAAATCGTTATCATAAACCGAAAAATAATATTTAAATGATTTTCCAAAATTTTTAACTAATTCAAAATTAAAGGAATAATAAAAATCCTGATTCAGAAAAAAAGGTGTAAACGGAATTTTGATAACACTATCTTTTCCCTCAGAACTAATATTAAAGTCAAGCCTGCTAAATCCATAATCGTCAACTATATTTCCCTTGAAATGAAAAGCTTTAAAATCAATAGTATCGCGAATCTGTACAACTTTTATTTCAGGAAATAAATCAGAAATAGTTTGTATTCGATATACCATATTATTTTCATCATTCAATATCGAATTCTTAACGACAATCCGATATTCAAGACCATTATACACTGTTTTGCTAAGTTCAAACGAATTTCCCTCCTTTTTCCCTTTTATCACCGTACTGTCATTCAATATCAAAAATAAACTATCAGTATCAACAGTTTTAAATATCCATTTCAATTTGGTGCCCGAAACAATTTTTAAATCACCAATATTTTGAAGTGTTTCTGAATTCAGGTTGGTGTAGGACGGCGGCTCAATATCAACACTGAACGAAGAAATAAAAGGTTTATTCAAAACAATAATCCTGAATATTTCTGAAACATATCGTTTATCCGTAAAATAAACTGATAATGAACTATTTACATTTTCTATAGTATAGGTAAACAGGTCTTCATCCCTTGTCATCAGAAAATTATTTCCACTGATATTTACATACATCATTTCCGGAATTTCATTTCCGGAACAATGTAATTTTAATACAATTGATTCTCCGGTAACAATTTCCAAATCAGTATTTTCCAATTCAAAAGTATAAGGAGCAGGCCTTTCATATTTCTGCTGAAAATGAATTAGTCTGAAAGAACTTTGAGTAAAAAAATCAGGCAATTGGATATAAACCAATGAAAAGACTAGAAATACTCCTGCAAAAATACCAGCTACTACTTTCAAATCCTTAAACCGAATAGCATCCGAAAACCTGAATATCTTCAGTTCTTCAATTTTCTGGTCGATGCTTGCCTTTTGCAAATCGATTGAATAGACCGAATTTGTTTCGTTAGCCAATTGAACTATATTAATCAGCTTATCCTTTATCTCGGGATAAGTTTTACTCAACCGAAAAGAAACATCTAAATATGAAAGACGTTTCCCTATCCCAATAAGTTTAATGAAAGGTATCAGCAAAAGGTAAACAAATATGAATAAGGTAAGAAATGCAGTAACAGTAACAATGAATAATTTAACTTTAGGATCGAAATAATTGAAATATTCGAGACCTGCAATAAAACTGTAATAACTAACAATGAGAAGGATAAAGAGAATCAAACCCCTTAATAACCGATACAGGTAGAATTTCCTAATGTAGTCATTAAGCTTATTAACAAACTGTTTATAGTTTTTATCCATCATTATAATTAATTCATTATTAAGTAATTATCTTTTATACTTTTAAACATTTTATTAAAAATGTTGTTTATAAATACACCTAAAAAACATGAAACTAATGACAAAGATATTGATTGAAATTTGTATTAGATATTTTATTGAGCGACACAAGGACAATTAATCATTATTATTCACACGACCTATAAACACAATTTGATCGTTTTTAACCACTTATTTATTAAAAACAAAATTAACTAACCATTGTTAATCTAAAACATACTCCATTTAATTACAGCAATTTAAGATGTTAATAACACGTTTATAAAAGAACATAAAAACCTTATCTTTGAATATGCAAGAAGAATTGAAAAAAGATATCAAGTCTATTAACCGGATATAATCATATTCATTCTTTTTAATTCTATTTCAAAATATATAATAATAATAGTATTTGAAAAATAAATGAAATTTAGGGGTTTCCTTTTATAGTTTTAAGGAATAAACTATATTCGTTGAATTGAATTTGATTGTATGGAGGAGAGATTAAATATATTATTGGTGGAGGATAACATTTTAAATCAACGTGTTGTAACTTTTAGTTTGAAAAGATACAATCATACTGTTATTGTTGCCAACAATGGTGTTGAAGCAATAGAAAGGTTTTGTGAAAATAAATTCGATGTAATTTTAATGGATATTATGATGCCCGTTATGGATGGGATCGAAGCAACTGTCAAAATCAGAGAGATAGAAATTTTGGATAATAAAAAAATAAGGACACCGATTATAGCGCTTACTGCAAATATTATGGATAATGACCGTGATAAATGTTTGTCATACGGTATGGATGAGTTTATGGCCAAACCATTTGACATCGAAAAGCTTAAATCCATATTTCTTGAACTCAAAATTTCAAGCTGACAGATTCGTTTTTGAATATCAAAACTTCAAGCTTATTTTTTTTACTTTTGGCTACGATTAAAAGCTAAAAATGGACGATAATTTTGATTTCAGAGATGAAACTTTTCCAGATAATGAAAAAGAGATTGACAAGCAATTGCGACCACTTGAATTTGACGATTTCAGCGGTCAAAACAAAATTGTTGAAAATCTAAAAATATTTGTAAAAGCTGCTAAAATGCGTGGAGAAGCATTGGATCATGTTTTGCTTCACGGACCTCCGGGATTAGGAAAAACAACACTTTCCAACATTATTGCCAACGAACTGGGAGTTTCTCTGAAATTAACTTCCGGACCTGTTTTGGATAAACCAGGTGATTTAGCTGGCCTGTTAACCAATCTGGAACCGAATGCCGTTTTGTTTATTGATGAGATTCACCGTCTCAGTCCAATTGTTGAAGAATATCTTTATTCGGCAATGGAAGACTACAAGATAGACATCATGATTGACAAGGGACCCAGTGCACGATCCATACAGCTCGAATTAAACCCTTTTACATTAATTGGTGCAACTACCCGGTCTGGTTTATTAACAAGTCCTCTGCGGGCTCGTTTTGGTATCAAATCGCATCTCGAGTACTACGATGTGGACATACTTACCAAAATTGTAAAACGATCGGCTTATATTCTGAATGTAAAGATTGACGATCAGGCAGCTGTTGAAATAGCAACAAGAAGCCGTGGAACACCGCGAATTGTGAATGCTCTCCTGCGTCGTGTACGCGATTTTGCTCAGGTGAAGGGCAGCGGTGAAATTGATATGGAAATCACTTTGTATGCTCTTGATGCTTTGAACATTGATAAGTACGGTCTGGATGATATGGATAATAAAATTTTGACCACTATCATTGACAAATTCAAAGGCGGACCAGTTGGAGTTTCAACAATCGCCACTGCAGTTGGAGAAGACAGCGGAACGATTGAAGAAGTTTATGAACCTTTTCTGATTAAAGAAGGTTTTTTAAAACGGACACCGCGCGGCCGTGAAGTTACTGAGCTGGCCTATAAACATTTGGGAAGAGTAAATTATAAAGACACCACTACTCTTTTTTAACCGGTTTAATTTCAAATATTTTGGGGTAAAATTTTCCAGTAACATACATCTTTTTAGTTAAAGGATCGATGGCAATTCCATTCAGAACATCAACAGTTTTTGCTGGATCTGACATGATAAGTATCCCATTCAGGTTTATTTTTGAAAGAACTTTTCCGGTTTCCGGATCAATTTTTACGATTAGATTGGTTGTCCATACATTGGCGTAAATATATCCATCCGAATATTCCAGTTCGTTCAGGTTTAAAAACTGGTTTTTGTCATCGTAAACCTGGAGTTTTTTGATTTCCTTATAAGTAGTTGGACTGATGTATGTTAAAATATTTGTTCCGTCACTCATGATCAGTTGTTGATCATCGTGAGTTAATCCCCAGCCCTGAACTGATTCAAAACGAAAACTGTCGATTACAGCCATGTTTTCGATATCGTATACAAAACCGATTTTGGATTTATAAGTCAACTGAAAAATTCGTTTATTGAAAATAGTAATTCCTTCACCAAAATACTTGTCAGCCAGTTTGATTGACTGCACAATTTTGCCGGTTTTCAGGTTCGTTTTATAGATGGATGATTTACCATTTTCTCCGGTGCTTTCGTATAAAAATCCATTGTATATTTCCATTCCTTCGGTAAAAAACGTTTCGTTATGTGGATAGGATTGAATAAGTTCATAATCATATTCTTCAGGAACAATATCCGATAAAATTTCAAAGGTTTTATAATAAACACCTTCTACCCCATCGGTTTTTAATGAAACAGCCTTCAAAGTATGTTTTCCCAGCTGTTCAAATTTTTTCACCGAATATGAAAATTCGATGGCTTTACTGGTAGTCACCAATACTGAATCGATGAATATTCTGGTCTGATCCAATTCACCATCTTTCAATTTGACTGATATGTCAATAGTAATATCGTCGCCAAAAACTATTTTTTTATGAGCAGATTCAACTTTGATTCGAATAGCAGGTTTTCGTGAACGGTTTAATTGATTTGAACATGAAAATAAGCTGACAAATACAGATAGGAAGATGAAAATTATAAACAGTTTGAAATTCATACTTATTCTTTGAAACGGATTTTTATACAGGCTTCAAATATAAAACAAATTAAAAATCAATTCACTTTCAATGTCATTATTTGGTTCTGCAATAAGAATTAGGTTTGTATCTTTGGCGAAAATTTTTCAATTGTGGGTGCATTAAAAAAACTTGCCGGCGAAACAGCCGTTTATGGCATGAGCAGCATTATCGGCCGTTTCCTGAACTGGTGGCTGGTTCCATATTATTCCCGGATTTTTCTTCCCGAAGAGTATGGTGTTGTGACTAATTTATATTCGTACGTTGCTTTTTTACTTGTGATGCTCACGTTTGGTATGGAAACCGGATTTTTCAGGTTTGCCAATAAATCAGAACAAAAGGATAAAATATACTCAACCAGTGCGTTTTCGCTCTTCGGTAGTTCACTGCTTTTTGTGGCCATTGCTTTTATTTTCTCCGGAAATTTAGCCGGTTTTCTGGATTACCCAAACAGCGAACAATACATTCAATGGTTAGCTGTAATTGTAGCGCTCGATGCCGCAACCGCTATACCATTCGCTAATTTGCGTCTCGAAGGAAAAGCAGTTCGGTTTGCCACGCTGAAAATGGTGAATATCTTTTTCAACATTTTCTTCAATGTTTTTTTCCTGACTGTATGTCCGTATATTCTGAAATCAAATCCCGATAGTTTTATTCGTCTCATTTATCATCCTGAATTTGGCGTGGGCTATGTGTTTATTTCGAACCTGATCGCTTCTGTTATTACACTCATCATGTTAATTCCTGAAATCAGGAAAATAAAATTGCTTTTCGACTGGAAACTTTTCAGGGAAATGTTCTGGTACTCCTTCCCTATCCTACTGGTTGGAATTGCCGGAATGGTTAATCAAAATATCGACAAAATTTTGATTCCGAAGTTGATACCCGCTGCTCAAAAACCAATGGAGCAACTTGGAATTTACGGGGCAAATTACAAACTGGCGGTTATCATGAACATGTTTATTCAGGCATTTCGGTATTCGTTCGAGCCCTTCTTTTTCAGTCATCAGAAAAACAGTAATTCGCGGCTGATTTACGCGCATGTTATGAAGTATTTTGTCATTTTCGGATTACTTATTTTTCTGGGAATTACCCTGTTTATCGATGTTTTCAAAATTATCATCGGATCCGAATATCATTCAGGATTGAAAGTTGTTCCGGCAGTTTTGATGGCCAATTTATTCATGGGAATTTATTTTAACCTTTCGCTCTGGTACAAATTGTCCGACAAAACATGGATGGGTGCCTGGATTGCCGGAATTGGTGCCGTTTTAACCATTGCTGCGAATGTATTGCTCATTCCGGTAATGGGTTACATGGGATCGGCCTACGGTGTACTGGTTTGTTTTATCATTATGACAGTTATTTCGTACGTAGTTGGCCAGAAATATTACCGGGTTGATTACGACCTGAAACGAATACTGATGTATATAGCCGTGGCTGTTGGTTTTTATTACCTCTCCGATTATCTTCATTTTACTTCTTCATTGTTAGAATATGGCTTGAATATCAGTTTATTTACTGCATTTTTAGTTGTCGTATTTTTCGTGGAGAAAAATGATATTAAAAGTTTATTGAAGCGATAGGCTAATAAAATACTTTTAAGTATTATTTTTGAACCGAATATGCCACTGCCTGCATTTTAAGGAGAAGGTAAAAAATCATTTGCATTTGAGTTACACACGAATGCTCCGGTGATGAATTTATTTTAAATAATATTTTCGTGTGAATTTTATTTTAACCAGATATGAAAAAAATGAAAATCGCTGTTGCCAGTGATCATGCAGGTTTCGAACGGAAACAGGCTGTTTTGAAATTTCTTCAGGAACAGGGATTTGAATACAAGGACTTTGGTGCTTTTTCAGCTGAAAGCAGCGATTATCCTGATTTTGCCCATCCTTTGGCTATTGCGGTAAGTAATGGAGAATTCGATGAAGGTATTACGCTTTGTGGCAGTGGAAATGGGATCAACATGACTGCAAACAAACATCAGGGAATTCGGTCGGCCATTTGCTGGATGCCGGAAATTGCCCAGTTGGCGCGTTTGCATAACGATGCTAACATTTGCGCACTTCCGGCTCGTTACATTACCGACGACGAAGCCATTGAAATTGTGAAACTATTTTTGGCTACTGAATTTGAAGGCGGACGCCATCTAAAAAGAATAAACAAGATACCAGTCTAAAACATGTCGGAACAGAAAGATATATTTCTACAAAAATCTGAAGAGATTGCTTTCGATCTGAAACATCGGGCAACCATCAAATTCAACATCTCCAAGTACGATGCTGCAGTTGATCGTGGGAGGAAACGATATTCAAACCTTGAACTGGCTAAATCGCGTGCTTCCTATATCAAATCACAGGCAGTAAATAATTTGCACGGGTATTTGCTTCAGTTCGAAAAGAATATAACCGCAAATGGCGCTTCGGTGGTTTGGGCTGAAAATACAGAAGAAGCCATAGAAGCGGTAAAAAAGATACTGATCGAAAACAATTCAAAAACAGTAGTCAAAAGCAAGTCGATGACCACTGAAGAAATTGATTTAAACGATCATCTGGCAGAGATTGGCGTTGAATCGCTTGAAACCGATTTGGGTGAATATATTGTGCAACTGGCAGGTGAAAAACCGTATCACATTGTAACGCCATGCATGCACAAATCGCGTCAGGATATTGCTGAACTTTTTACTGAAAAATTTAATACTCCGGAAGGTAGCCCGCCGGAATATCTGACTGAATATGTGAGAAAAAAACTTCGGGCTAAATTTACAACTGCTGATGTGGGAATTACCGGGGCCAATTTTCTGGTAGCCGATGTGGGTGGTATCGCTTTAACTGAAAATGAAGGAAATGCCCTGATGTCGGTTTCTTTTCCTAAGATTCACATTGTGATTGCCGGAATCGAAAAGCTTGTTCCGAGGATGCAGGATTTGGGTTTAATGTGGCCCATTCTGGCAGCGCACGGAACCGGTCAGCAAATCTCGGTTTACAACTCACTGATTACAGGTCCAAAAAAGCCGGATGAATCGGATGGTCCCGAAAAAATGATTGTCATTCTTTTGGATAACAAACGATCAGAACTTTACCAAAATAACGATCAGTATGAAGTTTTGAAATGTATCCGTTGCGGAGCATGCCTGAACGCCTGCCCCATCTATAAAAATATTGGCGGATACACCTACGATGCAACTTACAGCGGGCCGATTGGTTCAGTAATCACTCCATTTTTCAAGGGATTGAAAGAATACAATCACCTGAGTTCGGCATGTACTGTTTGCGGAAAATGCACCGAAGTTTGTCCGGTTAAAATTCCTTTACATCACATGTTGTTGATTAACCGGCGCGATGCTGTCAGAGCAGGAGCCGGCGGATTTATCTGGAACCAGGGTATGAAAGCTTATGAATTCGCCTTTTCTAAACGGAGCAGACTGGATTTGCCCGGAGGAAAAACAAAAAATACATTTGCTTTGTTAGGTGCAAATGCTTTGGGCGAAAAAAAACAATTACCCAAACTGGCTGATCAATCATTTAGCAAACAATGGACTACTAAAAAATAAACCCTATGCTATCCAATACGTGTAAATATGCTTTAAGAGCCCTCATTTATCTGGGAAAAAATGCTGCTGACGGAACTAAAATCGGTATTAAAAAAATCTCTGCCGATTTAGCTATTCCAACCCCATTTTTAGGTAAAATTCTTCAGAATATGGTCAAGCAGAAGATTTTAGTTTCGACCAAAGGCCCGAATGGTGGTTTTGGAATGGGGAAAAATACCAGCGAAATTTCACTGTACGATATTGTCCGGATTGTTGATGGCGAAGACTTTTTCAAAAATTGTCTGATAGGACTTCAGCCCTGTTCAACACATGAAAATAATGAAAAACCGTGTCCTGTTCATGCTCGGTTTGGTCCAATTCGTGCTCAGTTGCTGCTGTTTTATCAGGAAACATCTATAGCCGTACTTTTAGGTGACATGACGGGTTTCGAAGATTTAATCAGGCTTTAATCAATAACTCACTCATTTTTATATTTCATTTAATCAATCGGAAAATTGATTTTTAATGAGCTTATTCTTTTTAAATCCTGATTATTTCTATGGCCGGAATTTACATTCATATTCCCTTTTGCCGAAAAAGATGCCACTACTGCGATTTTTTTAAATCGACCGATTTTAGCCAGAAAGTACGGTTGCTGGCAGGCTTAAAAAAGGAATTGGTAAGTCGTGCTTCTGAACTGACTTCCGAAGAAATAAATACCATTTATCTGGGCGGAGGAACTCCTTCCGTTTTGATGATTGATGAACTGAAAGAACTGTTGGACATCATTCGTCAGAATTACCAGGTTTCGCCTGAAGCTGAAATAACCATGGAAGCCAATCCTGATGATTTAAGCCAGGCCATACTTTCAGCCATACGTGAGATTGGGTTCAACCGTTTAAGTATGGGAGTCCAGTCTTTTTCTGAAGCTGATCTGAAGTTGATGAATCGCCGGCATGGAGTTATGCAGGCCGTTCAATCGGTAAAATGGGCTAAAAAAGCAGGATTTTCAAACATCAGCATCGACCTGATTTATGGATTGCCCAATCAGAATTTGGAGGTATGGGAACGGAACGTACGCATTGCCGTAGAACTTGATGTGCAGCATATTTCAGCGTACAATCTGACTTACCACGAAGGAACCGTATTTTACGATCAGCTTAAAAAAGGAATACTGAAAGAATTGCCCGATGAACTTAGCCTTCAGCAATTTGAGTTACTTATTAAAATACTGAAAGAGGCTGGATTCGAACATTACGAAATTTCGAATTTTTGTAAACCGGGTCTTTATTCGCAGCACAATTCATCGTACTGGAAAAACAAAAAATACCTTGGCATTGGCCCTTCTGCCCATTCGTTCGATTTTCAGAGCCGCCGCTGGAATGTATCTTCAATCCCGAAATACCTGCAAGGCCTGGAGAACGGTGAAACCTACAGTGAAACTGAGATTTTGACCGAACAGGATCGTTATAACGATTACCTGATTACCAGCCTTCGGACGATTTGGGGCATTTCCGAAGTGTTTATTCAAACTGAATTTCCGGAGAAGTATTTCATTCAATTTCAGAAAATAAAGGAGAAATATTTACAGTCGGGGCACCTTGTCTCTACACCTGAAATAGTCACCTTAAGTCCTGAAGGTTTGTTTATTTCAGATCAGATTATGGCTGATTTTATGGTGGTTGAATCGTGCTAAATATTGTTAATGTGCAAGTTTAATGCGTTTCTTCATACTATAAATCCATATCTTAGCGGCTTGAAAATTTTTAGAATTACTGAAACTGAAATCGAATACCAATGATCGTAAATATTGTCAATCAATCCAACAATCCGCTACCGGAATATAGCACTGAACATTCAGCAGGAATGGATCTTCGTGCCAATCTGATTGAACCCATTGTATTAAAACCACTCGAACGGGTATTGGTTCCGACAGGCTTGTTTATCGAATTACCTGTTGGTTACGAAGCTCAGATTCGCCCAAGAAGCGGCCTGGCATTGAAAAAAGGAATTACCGTACTGAATTCTCCGGGAACAATCGACGCCGATTACCGGGGTGAAGTGGGTATTATCCTGATTAATCTGTCGAATCAGGAGTTTGTCATTGAGCACGGCGAACGTATTTGTCAGATGGTTATTGCAAGTCATGAACATATTGCATGGCAATCGGTTGAAGTATTGGAAGAAACGGTACGTGGTACAGGAGGATTTGGACACACAGGTAAAAAGTAAAACGAATGAAGAAAAGATATTTAGCATACATTGCAGTAGTTTCAATCCTGGCTTCTTCCTGCGGAATCGCAAAAAAACAAGTGAAGTCGGACACTCAGGTTAAAACTCAGAAACTGGAATCACCTATTTCGGATGATGATAAAAATGAATTTGAGTACACGTTTATAGAAGGCTTGAAGCAAAAAATGATTGGAAACCAACAGGCAGCAATCGCGCTGTTTTCGAAGTGTCTCCAAATCAATCAAAATTCCGCTTCTGCCATGTTCGAACTGGCCAAAATACACAGCGGAACTGGCGATCAGACCAGTTCCTCGCTTTTACTCGAAAAGGCGATTTCACTCGATCCGGCAAATAAATGGTACAAAATATTGCTTGCGCAGATTTATCAGCAGGGAAAACAATATAAAAAAGCTGCCGATTTGTATCAGCAGCTTCATCAGCTTGAACCTGAAAATCTGGAATACCTTTATCTGGACGCAGCTTTGCTTTCGTCGGCCGAAGAGTATGACCAGGCCATTGTAGCCTATAACGAACTTGAAAAAAAGGTAGGGATCAATGACCAGATTTCGGTTGAGAAACAACAGATCTACCAGGCTGCCGGAAAGAAAAAGGAAGCCTTGGCCGAACTGCAGAAACTCATTGATTCGGACCCGAATGAACCCCGCTATTATGGTTTGCTGGCCGATTATTACCTTTCTGAAAAGGATGAGGAAAATGCCCTGAAATATTACCATAAAATTCTCGAAATTGATCCCGGTAACGGTTTTGTTCTGTTTTCGCTTACCTCGTTTTACCAGCAAAAAGACGATAAGGTAAAGGCTTGGGAATATATCCGCAAAGGATTTCAGAATAAAACGATTGATGTTGAAACCAAGATTCAGTATTACCTGATGGTAACTTCCAGTAAGGATAAACCCTTTTTTACCGACGACCAGATTGGAGAATTGACGGACATCATGGTCAAAACAAATTCAGATGATTACCGCGTTTTGGCACTTTATGCCGAATACCTGATCAGCAAAGGACAGTTGACTGAAGCTCGTGAACAACTCCGGAAAGTTATTGAAACCGAAAAAGACAATTACCTGGTCTGGGAACGGATGCTATTGATAAGCAACGATTTGCTTGATTTTCAAAGCATTTATACCGATGCGGCCAAGGCTCTTGAGTATTTCCCCAATCAACCTAATTTATATGGTTTAAGGGCTGTAGCCTGTCTGCAACTCAAAAAATATACCGAAGCACTCGACATCCTGAAAGAAGGTGAACCGTATTTACTGGACAATAAACCGATGAAAATACAGTTCGATTTGTACCGTGCCGAAGCGAATTATAAGCTTGATCGGGTTGAAGAGGCTTTCAAAGCTTTCGACGATGTTATCAGTCTTGATCCGGAGAACTGGCTGGCCATGAATAATTATGCCTATTACCTCTCTGTCAGGGACGAAAATCTTGAAAAGGCTGAGAAGCTGAGCAGTAAAGCAGTCAGGGCAAATCCTGAAAATCCAACCTATCTGGATACTTACGCCTGGGTTTTGTTTATGCGCAAAGATTATTCGCTCGCCAAATTCTACATGGAAACGGCGATAAAAAACGGTGGTGAAAAAAGTGGTGTCATTGTGGAACATTATGGCGATATTTTGTTCATGCTCGGTGAAAAGGAAAAGGCATTGGAAGAATGGAAAAAAGCAATGGAAACAGGTGATGTTTCTAAATTTTTAAGCGAAAAAATAAAGCAGGAACGCTACCTCGATAAATAAAGGAATGGTGAGAAGAATCAACTCAATAAAAATATCAGTTTTTGGATTGGTTGGCCTAATTTTGCTGGGTCTCTCCTCGTGTAAAACAACACACGTGGTGACAACATCGGCAGTAAAACCAATCAGCACCAACAAACTGATCAGGAATGTTGAAAACAATTCCTTTAATTACAAGCATTTTTCGATCAAAAGAATGACCTGTCATTTTGATAACGGGAAAACAAGAACCTCATTCAAAGCCAGTATCCGGTGTGATAAAGACAACTCGATTACTGTCATGCTGAGCAAAATAAACATACCTGTTGCACGGATTTGGCTAACTCCTGACAGCGTAAAATTTGTCAATTACCTCGAAAATAATTATTTTCTGGATGATTACAGTTATCTGAGTTCATTGCTTGATATGGATCTTAGTTTTGAAACTGTCCGCTCCATTATTTCCAATAATATGTTTTCATTTCAGGGTGAAAAACGCGATATCGATAATCGTGACTATGAGAGTAAAATCGATTCGGGTTTCTATGTGCTGGAATCAGTAAAAACCCAAATACCCAAACGAAACAATCAACGAATCAGCGAGCGAAAATCGGCACGGATGGCACAAAAAATACTGCCGGAAGCTGGTATACACCAATCTGTTTATATTGATTCTCAAACATTCAAATTACGGAAAATATGGATGGAAGATGCTGCGAATTCACGGAGACTGAACATCGAATTTTCTGATTTTGCAACGGTTGACAAGCAGTTGTATCCCGGTGAAATCTTCTTTCATCTGGTCAGTCCGGAGAGTAACATGCAATTAAGAATGAACCTGGGAGGTTTCTCCGTGGATGAAGAAAGAGAGATTCGTTTTAGAGTACCCGAAAAATTTAGCCGGATAAATCATGACTAGCACGAGGAGTTTTTTACTTTTTTTCATTTTTTCATTTCTTGCCGTGCTGGTTAATGGCCAGTCACTGGATGACTTACGCAAAAAAAAGGAGAAAACGAATGAGGAGATCAAGTATACCACCCGCCTGTTGGAAGACGCCAAAACGAATGAAAAAAAAACACTGAACAAATACAATATTCTGAACAAACAAATTGAGCTACGGACGAGTTTGATAACCGGTATTAACTCCGAAGTTGGCGTTTTAGGCGATTTTATTGACCAAAATGCCTGGTTGGTGAGTTCGTTAAATAGCGATTTGGAAGAATTGAAAGCGGAATATGCCAACATGATTCGTTATGCTCAGCGGAATCAGACCAATTACAGTACGGTTCTTTTTATTCTTTCGTCGAATAGTTTCAACCAGGCTTATAAAAGGATGATGTATTTGAGACAGTACACCGAATACCGGAAAAAACAGGCCGAACTGATTCAATGGATTCGCGATTTAATTCAGGTTAAAGTTAAGGTTTTGGTGCAGCAGCGGTCGGAAAAGGAAATATTGATTCAGGATAAAAAACGAGAAGCCGACCAATTAAGCAAAGAGAAAAAAGAGCAGCAGAAATACCTGACTTCACTTCAGCAGAAACAAAAAGGTTTTGAAAAGAAACTGCGTGAGCAACAGCAGATCGAGTCACAGCTGAGCCGTGAGATACAGCGGATTATTGATGAAGAAATCCGAAAAGCGAAGAAAAGCGGGAAAACCGGTTATGAAATGACTCCGGAACAAAAACTGGTTTCCGGGCAGTTTGAGCAGAACAAACGACGTATTCCCTGGCCGGTTGAACGCGGTGTGATTACCGGTCATTTTGGCGTTCACGAGCATCCGGTACTCAAAAACATTCAGGTAAGAAACAACGGTATCGATATTTCGACCTCGAATGGAGCCAAAGCCCGTTCGGTGTTTGATGGTGAGGTGAGCCGTGTATTTATGGTCACAGGAGGCAATATGGCTGTTATTATCCGTCATGGGAAGTACCTTACGGTTTATTCCAACCTGGTGAATGTACAGGTTAATTCAGGCGATAAAGTATCCGTAAAGGAGACTATCGGAACCATTGGCACCGACAGTGACGATGGCAATAAAACCGTACTTAAATTCCAGATCTGGAAGGAAAATGAAAAGCAGGATCCGGAGGACTGGATTGCAAGATAAGATTTGATTATTCAGTATAAACCAATACTTAAGAGGTCGTTTCAGTTGCTGAAATGACCTCTTCTGCTATGAAAGCTTAGGCCAGTTCCTCGGGATAGCCTAAAAGCTGACAGTAGCTGGAGATCTTACTTCTCCAAGGGATGAACGGTGCAAAATCATTCAACATGTTCAGTGGCAAAAAAGCGATCATACATCTCCCCTGCATCATACTGACTTTATTAACCTGAGTTTGTTTGTATAAAATTTGTATAATCGCCCCATCCCCAGCCCTTCCCCAATGAGGGAAGGGAATTTCGTCTACTGAAGTTCTGTGATTTGTTCTTTAAAGAGCATCTTTTCAGAACTTGCAGGACGCAATGTCCCCCGTTTTGGGGATGTAGGGGGCAGTATGGAATTCATTTTTTTTATGTTGTTGATTTTCATAAACTATTATATCGAACTCTGCTTACTGCAACTTGGATTGTACTTGAACCTGTCGATTCGAACTGAAAAAAAAGGGACGAGATATGTCAAAAATCACTCCAGAAAAAGTAGAAACAGTCCATCCATTCATCCTGAAATTTATTTATCTGTCAACAGAATAACTGAATTGTCGGTTTTTTACACGAATGGTAGGTATGGATAAATGAACCTACCGGAATTTTACACCAAATATTATTCGTAGTGTATCCTATGTTTAACAACTCATCCAAAGGAGGTTACTTTTTCACGGATCAGCGAATTAATGAATATTGACTCCCCCTTTCTTTCTTTCAGTCTGCACGTTGCGGGCTTACATCCGTTGATCGGATCAACTGGTTTACATGATTAAAAAAACAAAAACTATGACACTAAAATTTGCCTTGTTCGAAAACAACCTGACCAGCGACCCTGATGATTATTCGGCCGTGGTACAAGACCTGCAAAGTAAAACGCAGGAAGATGTTATTGACCTGATGATCAGTCGCGGTTCGACTGTAACCAAAGCCGAAGCCCTTTCGGTAAACGAAGAGTACACCATTGCTCTTGTGCAACTTCTGAAAGATGGTTATTCCATCAACACCCCGATTTTCAACCTCTCGCCTTCCATAAAAGGTGTATTTCACGGAGCCGATGAATCATTTAACAAAGCCAGCCATTCGGTAAAAATTAATGTTACTCCGGGCGCACGCATCCGCGAAATCGGCTCTGAGATAACAGTGGAACGGGTTAAAGGCGCCTCACCACAGCCCGACATTGAGTATCTCGACGATCTGGGCAGCGGCCGCGCAACGAAGAGCTTACCCCCGGAAACATTGCCCAGGTGCGTGGAAGTCGGTTGAAATATGAAGTGGCCGATCCGGCCCAGGGAATTTTCCTCATTGCAGCCGATGATACTGAAACCAGGGTTATCACGGTGGCCCGCAATAAACCGGCTCAGCTCGATTTCCTGGTGCCAGCATTGAATTCCGGCGAATACAAGCTTGAGATAAGAGCGATTATTTACAAAGGGAAAGAATTAAAAACAGGGGTTTGCCCGGGTTCTTTAACAGTCCACTAAAGGCCAGGGAGTATAGCAACGCTTTCCAGAGTGTTTGGAAGCACTTTCCAGGGGGTGTGGAAACACTTTCCAGAGTGTGTGGAAACACTTTCCAGAGTGTGTGGAAAGCAAGGGTATAGATCTCATTAAATCCTGACAGGTTTTTAAAACCTGTCAGGATTTAATGAGGTTGTTTCAAACGAGGGGATATGTGTGCAAATTATTGCATATCAGTTAATTTTCTGTTAATGTAATAAAACCCAGATACACCGAATAATAAAATATATCATATTTGAGATACAGATAATTTAGGATTATTTATTTAAACGAAGGGGCAAAAAAACATCATCAAATCAGATCAGTTCTCTATTTATTGGTATTGTTATATACAATAGACATTACAATGAAGGTGATGTCTATGATTTAACTTTTACGACTTAAAAATTACCTGAATAGACACGGGATGTGTATTTCGAAAATTTATAGTCGATGCACCCCCGATTTGGTATCCCAAAATGGGTTAATAAATTGAAATGATAGGATACCCAATTTTCAGGATTTGTACGATATCGTTTATTAATTACACATAACTTAATGATTCATGAAATGAAAAAAAAATTACTTATTGGTTTTTTCCTGTCGTGTACACTGGTTTTCAGTCTATATGCCCAGGATGTTATTTTTCATTACGACAATGCCGGGAACCGTATAGAGCGGGTTATTGAACTAAAGTCGGCTTATATCGTCAAAAGTGCGGTTGTGGAACAACAGGTTTTCGAAGAAATACTTGCTGAACGGGAAATAAAGATTTACCCCAACCCGACAGAGGGGCAGTTGTCCGTCAGCATCAGAAATCCTGAAAGTCTGCCTGAAGGAACGATTACAGTTACCGACATGAATGGCAGGACGATCCTTACCAAACGTATTGAAACCGAACTGACCCCTGTTGACCTGAGTGCTCGGCCAGCAGGTTATTACCTGATGAAGATTGTCTTGGGTACAGAAACTTCGACTTGGAAAATTATTAAAAAGTAACTTGTAACCTCTTGAATTTTAGTTGTTATGAAAAGAAAACAATATACCGGCTATACAATAGCTTTGCTGCTTCTTGTACTCGTCCTTCCATTTGCAGTACAGGCCCAATCGAAAAAAAAAGTATCTAAACCCGATTTGGAAAACTGGACCGATGAGCAGTTGGACCATTGGGAAGATTCAGTTTTAAGAGTGCTCTATCCGTCACCTGAAATAAAAAAATCATCAATTGTTGCTGGCGATGATGCCGCTAAAAGTGTCACAGCAACCAATACGAGCCTTATTAACCAGAAAATGATGTCGGCTGTTTCCGCACTTTCCGTCACCATCGACCAATCCAAAGGGGTTGGTGAAATACCGATTGTGCCGGGCACCTCGCCAACAGGGGCTGCTACCTACCAGGTACCGATTGATGTTTACCCGGGTCCCAAAGGCATTCAGCCGCAACTGGCCTTGGGGTACAACAGTTCCGGGGGCAATGGCACGCTTGGAGTAGGATGGGGCCTGAATGGCATCTCAAAAATTACGCGGATAAATAAAAGTATTTATTACGATGGACAACCGGGAGGACTAAATATGACAAAGGATGATGCATTTGCCCTGGATGGTATGCGTTTAATCAAGGTCAGCAGTACTTCCAGCTCAATTCGCTATGAAAGTGAACAGGGTCAGACAAAAGTGATTGCCTACCTGGTTGGAAATATCATATCCTATTTTCAGGTACTTTATCCCAATGGAACCAAAGGCATTTTTGGCTATACAGACAATTATGATGGTCAGGATCTGGAGTATCCACTTACTAATATTGTTGACCTACAGGGAAATACGGTCAATTATACTTACTTTTGGTTCTACCGATACTACATAAGCCGCATTACTTACGGGGACAATGGCGGAGCCAGTGTTGATTTTGAGTATGATACGACCAGATCTGATCCTTTTGTCACTTATCAGGGCGGTTCGAATCTGATCGAAAACCGCCGACTAACCAAAATCCACTGCAAATACGGCAGTACCATTCTGCATAGCTATGAAATAAGTTTCAAAACAGAAAAAAACAATTCGGTTATCAGCCAAATTGACTACACTGCAGGAGGAAAATCGTTTAACCCGTTGGTATTTAGTTATGGCACAGGCAACAACCTGACCGCCTACAATAAAAGCGATGTTCAGCTGCTGGAGTGGTTCGTAGCAGGCAACTCTCCTGAATTGATACGAGTGGCCAAAGGTAAATTTGATTATGGGTCAGATGACGACGGAATGATTTCACTACCCGAAAAAAATTCTTATTGGAACCATTACCGACATTCAACAACATTCAGGCACTCGCAAAACCGTTATGACAACCAATATGTAGGCGATGAAAAAATATTTCTCTATGCCGGGCTGGCTGGGTCTTTAGCTTCGCCTATGCCAAATTTGACCACAGAAGCCGGGTTTGTTGATATTTTCTGCAGCAATGTGGACGGCAAATACGAAGAAGAAGTGGTTAAGGTGAACGATAAGGTAAACGGCAGTTACGACCAGTTATCATTCAAAGTTTATACGGCCAATCTATATTCCGGTTTAGGCCTGAAATACACGCGGACTTATAACTTTTCGACGGTGCTTACCGACGCTGATGGAGGAAAAAGTATCCATCCTAAATTTTATTTCTCCGGCGATTTTAACGGAAATGGTAAAATGGAAGTGTTGGCTGTGTCATGTCAGAACCCAATTGGGAACACCAGCATTACCTCCAAATGTTATTTATTCGACCTGGAAAGCAATACCAAACTTTATGAAGGCTATGTATTTCCCTTTGTCGTTGATTTTTTTGGTGTGAACCAAACCGACGCGGAAGCTGCTTTTTATAATACCGACCGCCTGTATGTCATGGACTACGATGGCGATGGCAAAAGCGATGTCTGCCTGATTAACGACTCAGGGACAAATATTTATACTTTCGATGTTTCTGGTTCGAGCTATACCATGCGAAAAGTGGCTACCTACACCAATCTGAAGAAATCTAACCTGGTCGGGCGAAACCTGATGCCGGGCGAATTTGACGGCGATGGCCTGACCGACCTGCTAGTATCACCAGCTTCAGGCGGCAGCTCATGGTCAATTTATCACTCCATGGGTAATGGCCAGTTTGGCCTGACCACCTTTTCCGGCACAACACATTCAACTGCCGTGAACTGCGGTGAATTGCTTCAGGATGTTAACGGCGATGGCCTGACCGACCTGATTAAGTATACCACAAGCGGATTTTCGACATACCTTACAAAAAACGGGGTTCCATCCACTTCTGAATGCTACAGTTCCCAAACATCCTATTCCAAGTTGGTACCGACCAATATTAACAGCCGGAACATATTCAGCCAGTTATTGTGTCTTAAAGACGGCACGGTGACCAAATATGTATTCCCGAGGGACGATACCCGGGAACGGATGCTGAGCTCGGCCACGAGTAGTCTGGGAGTGGAATACCGGAATGATTACCAAAAGCTGAACAGCACAGGATATAACAATAGCGGCCCTATTTATACCAAAGGTTCCGGGGCTACTTTCCCTTACGAAAACTTTAACGGCCCTTTGTGGGTGCTATCAACACAGGAAGGATGGCTAAGCGGACTTAAAAAAGAATCGGTATCATACAACTATTCCAATGCCGTTATCCACAAACAGGGGCTTGGGTTCCGCGGCTTCGGGCGTATTAGCAGTCACGATAATATCAGGGGACGATCGTTTGCACAGGAAATAAACCCGTATAATTATTCGACACCTAAAACCGATGAATCACCAGCTGTAAAAAATACCTATCAATATTCGGTCAGTTTACAGACAAATAAAATCCTCAAGCTACTGCTAACCAGCAAAACGAGCTACGATAAACTTAAAAAATCAAACGCTTCAAGCAGTTACACTTACGATACCTACGGGAATGTGACCCGGGAAGTGGTCAGTCTGGACGGCAACATTACGGTAACCACGGACAATCAATATTCAAATTCAACAAGTGATGCCGCTTATTTATTAGGATTCCTTTACGACCAAACCATAACGACAAGCCGCAGCGGAGCCAGTTCTTCAACTCGTTTTTTATATCCGGCTTACAGCAAAGGGCTTCCAAATGTCAAAGTGAATCTGGTTGACGGTAAAACCACAGGACAGGAAACCTTTGTATATGATAGCTTTGGCAAGATAAAAACCCGGACGGAGAAGCATTTTTCATCTGCCACGCTAACAACTACCTACGAGTACGATGCTTTTGGCCATCTCGTCAGGGAAACCGATCCAATGCTTTTTACCTCCGAGACTCATTATGCGGCAAACGGCCTGCCCGATTACACAAAAAACCATAAGGGACAACAAACCAACCTGGTGTATGACGAGTTCAGTCGTCTAAAGACAAAAACAGATCCACTGGGGCTGGTTACCGAAGCAAGCTACAGCTGGGATGCCGCCGGCACCAATGGCCTGTATTGTAAAAGCCAGACAACAACCGGCCAGACCACGCAAAAAACCTGGTACGATGCTTCTGGCCGCGACGTTCGCCTTGGTATGCAGCGCTTCGACGGTTTATGGGCCAAAACCGATAAGCTGTACGACAGCTACGGACGCCTGCAAAAAGTATCGCTGCCTTTTACCGGGAGTAGTGCATCGTTATGGAACACCTACTCCTATGACAGCAACGACCAGCCGCTATCAGTAACCCAGGCCTCGGGTAAAACAACAAGCTACGCATACAACGGACTCCAAATAACCACAACAGCAGATGGTATTGCCACCATCCGTACCTACGATGCCCTGGGCAAATTGGTTAAGGCAGAAGACCCCGGCGGTGTTATTACCTATACCTTGCGACCCGACGGGCAGCCTTCGGCCATTGAGGCACCGGGTGGCGTAATTACGACCTTTAATTACGACCTTTACGGGCGGCAATTAAGCATTGTTGACCCCTCTGCCGGGACAACAAGTTACGATTACGACCCGGCAGGCAACCTGAACAAGCAAACCGATGGAGAAGGTCGGGTTACCAACATCGTTTTTGACGATTATGGCAGGATGACTACCAAGAGCTGCCCGGAATTTTCGACAACCTACAGTTACCGTTCCGAAGATGGATTGCTGAACTCGATTATTAGCAACAACGGTTCGTCGACCCAATATGGGTACGATGTTTATGGCCGGTTACTAAGCGAAAAAGAAACTGGCGCTGACGGTCTTTGGCTCGAAAAGAGCAATACCTACAAAGCGGATGGAAACCCGGAGACGCGGACCTATAAAACCGCGGACGGAACCGTTACCAGCGAGAACTACAGCTACAACTATGGTGAGCTGACCGAAATTAAGCAGAACGGCACCACCTCTATTTTTAAGCTGACGGCTCAAAATGACCTGGGCCAGCCAACAGCCGTTACAACCGGCCCGCTTGCCCGCCAGTATGGCTACAACGCTTATGGGATACCAACCGGAAGAACAGCCGGCAACCTGATGGATGCCGCTTACAATTTTGAAACAGCTACCGGGAACCTGCTTAGCCGGAAAGACCAGAAACGGGGACTGACAGAAACTTTCGGTTACGATCAGCTTAACCGCCTGACCGGTTATGGTTCACACACGGCCAACTACGATGATAACGGTAACCTGAAAGGTAAAACCGATGTAGGTACGTTTTATTACACCAATACAGCTAAGCCCTATGCCCTGTCGGGAGCCGACCTGGCGACCAATGCCATACCCCTGCGCAACCAAAACGTTTCGTACAGCTCGTTTGAGCAGCCACTAACCATAGCCGAAAACGGCTACCTGGCTAGCTTTACTTATAGCGCCAAGGGCCAGCGTGTAAAAATGGAACTCAGGCAAAACGGAGTGATTAAGCTGGTGCGCCACTATCTGGGCGGTTGTTACGAGAAAGACCTGGGCATTGCAGGTACCAAAGAAAAACTATACCTTGGCGGCGGTGCTTACTCGGCCCCGGCGGTTTACGTAAAAGAGGGCAGTGGAAGCTGGCAGCTTTACTACATTTGCCGCGATTACCTGGGCAGCATTACCCACCTAACCAACAGCAGCGGTTCTTTGACACAGGAGTTAAGTTACGACGCATGGGGACGTCTACGCAACCCGGCCACACAAACAGTATATGCACCCGGCAGCGAACCTGAACTATTCCTTGGGCGCGGTTACACCGGACACGAGCATTTGCCCTGGTTTGGTCTGATTAACATGAATGGCAGGCTCTATGACCCACAGGTAGGCAGGTTCTTAAGCGCCGACCCTTATGTGCAGGATGCTGGATTAACCCAAAGTTATAACAGGTACAGCTATTGTTTGAATAATCCATTGAAATATACCGACCCATCGGGTTACAAATGGCATTGGAAATGGCTTAATCCTTTATATTGGTTCAGTGAAGGCATGCAGGCGATAAACGATAATACTAAAGGATTAAGGGAAAAAATGACGGATGCGGGCATACCTGATTTTAATGTTGGTGGTACGGTTAATGGAGCTGGAAATGTAAATTATAAAGGTGACATTAACGGCCATGAAGTATTAAATACCGAAAATAAAGACCGAAGTAACGCGGTACAAGTTGTTACTAAGGAAATAAATCAGGTAAGACGGGATTATGGGCAGGCGTGGTATGCTGCTTCAGGTGGTACGAGTATACCTATTACAAGTGCTATCTTCGGGGCTACGGGGCTTGCAGGTGATATAACCAGCATGAGTAATGCTACCTTTAGATTGACAAATGGTGCTTATAATGGTTCAGTATTTAGTCCCAAATATTATTCAGAGTCTCCTCTAACAGGAAGAGGATGGACTGGGGGGAGTACGGCTAAAATAACAACCTATAGTGTATCCAAAGTGGGCAGTGCTGTATCTTTTGGTGCTGGCTTAGTTACCTCAGCTATGGCATACAATGAAATTTATAACGGAAGTCCTACGTCTATTACCTATGTAGATGCAGGAGTTGGAACTGTTGGTGCGATGTCATCAATAGCTTTATATTATTCAGGGATTCAAATTCCTTATGTAGGGGAAGGGGTTGCCGTATATGGTACACTGCGTTTGACGTGGGATGTCTTTTTAAATTTAGGTGCAAATTATGGTCCAATTGGCGCATATTATGGCGTAAACAAATGGTCGGGTCGATAAATCATAAACAAGTGATTAATATGAAAAATATCTATTATTTAGTTTGGGCGGACTCAATTCTTAGTATTAAAAAGTATCATCCACAAAAAACTAATTGGAAGATTACTGTCTTTATTCTAAATACATTTATAAATGCCTTGACTTTATGGATAATCCTTATTTGGTTGAAATATTTTAAGATATTTATTTTAACTCCATTTCGTTTAGACATTTTTCCGGGGTCACTAATAGACAGTTTTCTTGCTTTTGCAATTGAGTTTGCATTACCTTTTGGGATACTAAACTATTTTCTTATTTTTTATAATGATAGGTATAAAAAAATAATTATAAAGTATTCTTCTCCTCCAGAAAAGATTGCTTTTATTTATTCATCTATTGTTGCATTAGGTGCTTTCGTTTCAGCAATAATCTATGGAATTTTAAGTTAGAAAAAACCCGGGCTACCCCTCGTTTGAGCGAAAGCGTAAACGAGGGGTTTATGGTTTTGCGTTTGTAACGCAATAGCAGAGAAGCCCCAAATCCAATGTGCCGGTTTGGGGTTCTTGTTGCTTTTGTAATGGATTTTGGTTTCATCTGCTCCTTGGGATATATCCAATAGTTCGTAGCGGCTGGTGTCGATTTGCAATCCCGATAAAGCAGAATAAACAAAAAAGGACTTCATTCTCTTCTTGAGTGATGGGGGCCTTTAGGTTTGCTTAGCATAAACTGGATCACAGATCCGTAACTAAGAGGTAAATGATAAAACTCCGAAATTAAGGGAGAAAATGTCCAAATTGGGCATACCTGATTTTAATGTTGGTGGTACGGTTAATGGAGCTGGAAATGTAAATTATAAAGGTGACATTAACGGCCATGAAGTATTAAACACCGAAAATAAAGACCGAAGTAACGCGGTACAAGTTGTTGAAAAGGAATTAACGCAGGTAAGACGGGATTATGCGAAGGCGTGGTATTATGGAATACCAGTCGTTGGCCCAGCTCTGGAATCTGGGGACAACCTCGGCAGGGGAAATTACAGCGCCGCTACCGCTGCCTTTGGAATGGCTCTGTTTGATGTCGCAACTCTTGGTTCTGGTGCAGCATTAAGAAGTGCCGGTAAAACAGCAGGGGAAGCAGGAACGCGAGCATTTTTCTCAGGTGCTGGTGCAGAAGCAAGAGCTATTGAGCAAGGTTATCAAACATTGGGTCAAACAGGGGCTGGACAGAATTTACAAAATCTTATAACAAGTAAAAATATACCTTTGTCAGAAGCCGAACCAATGTGGCAGAGGTTATCATCTGTATGGGCTAAAGGTGTTCCTGCTGGAAGTACAGTTCCTGTATTTTTAAATAGTCCAAGAGCTGGAGCTGTTTGGTTTCAGACAGAGTTGCCAATATTACAGCTAAATAAGGTTAATTTAATTTATAAGTAAATTCAGATATGGATATAGAAAAACTAATTGGTGAAATTATTCCGCCAAGTGATTATCAACACAGAAATGGATTCGACAATATTCTGATCATAGATAGATTAACTGATAATGAAAAAAAACAGGTGGAAAATGTACTTATTGATAGGCTACTGCATAAAACAGTTGAAGAAGTAGACACTTTAATTGTTGAGACATTGGCTTATTTGAAATCAGAAAAAGCATTACCTGTATTAAAAAACTTATTGGAGCATTGTTCTAGTGAAGTTGTTAAACTAAGAATTGCCACCTCAATATTTGAAATAAATCAGGATAATGACATGGTGAAAATTGCTATTACTTCTTTTAAGAAATTGGATAACAACAAAGATTCTTACTATGTCCATAAATTAACATCTGCTTTTTTTTATTTGATAAAATTTAACAAGCCAGAAGTAAATGGGCTTATTAAAGAATACATTACTCATAAAGAATACCTGCTTTCATATAATGCAAAACGTGCATTAGGTATGCAATGAACCCGGTCTGCCCGAATACCCCACGTGATCACTTTTGCTCAAACGAGGGGTTATGGTTTTGCGTTTGTATCGCAATAACAGAGAAACCCCAAACCTAATGGGTAGGTTTGGGGTTCTTGTTGCTTTTGTAATGGATTTTGGATTAACGGTTCTTTTGTAGGGATTGTCAAATTTTATAGCTTACTCCTAAGAAATGGATAGCCCGGCACGTGATTATTTGTGAGTAAAAGGATTATCAATGTTCAAACTGTTTTATAATGAATGCAAAAATGAGTTGTAAACTCAAAACTATTCACCCCTCGTTGCAAACGAGGGGCAGTGCCGGTCGCACAATGAACTATCCTGTAATGAAGGTTACTCCATACTATAGTCAAAATCAAATAATTAGAGTTTTAATCATTCATAAATAGACAATGGAACTTGAAGATCTTAATTACCAAGAAAAAGGATTGATAGAAATACTCCGAGCATTTAAGTTTTTACGCCAAGAGAGCTACTATGAGAAAGAAATAAGTGTTGGGGGAAGAAGCAATCCTTCAATTGTTTATTACTTGATATTTCGGTGATATTGTGCCACTTGTTTCGGTGATGTTGTGCCACAAAAAAAGGGATGATTTCGTGACCAAATTTATTAATTAATTTGAGTTTTTTTCATCTTGTTTTTTCTCATTGATTCTCCTGTTAATTCAATGCGATGTGAAGAGTGTACCATCCGGTCTAAAATTGCATCGGCAATGGTTCCTTCCCCAATTGTTTCATGCCAGTTTT
>Ga0209386_1000023_pt1 | contig 93213 bp, 66 predicted proteins | sample NGEPertwo_FD_184510 | JGI IMG/M metagenome (GOLD analysis project Ga0209386, IMG submission 184510) | Arctic peat soil microbial communities from the Barrow Environmental Observatory site, Barrow, Alaska, USA - NGEE Permafrost154B-two... | ecosystem: Environmental > Terrestrial > Soil > Wetlands...
AACAATCTTACCCTGAAGAAGACAGTCCTATCCTGAAGAAAACAGTAAAATTCAATCAAAACACTTCGTACAGAACATAAGGAGAGCCCAGATGGGACACTGAATTTATTAGTCGCTCAATTTAGGTCGAAGTCACCCCGTGAGTAATAAACAAAAGCATTTTCAAACCGCAAATCATGTAAATTTACAGGTCTTCCATTTTTTAATTTTTGGAATAAAACGACTTCTTGTTCCCTGTCTTCCCGATCATTGAGCTCATGGGTTTGATATCCATAAGAACTATTTCACAGGTTTATGTTTTGTTATTTCAAAGAAAAAACTACTTTTAGACAAAAGTTAAATGAGTTTTTACTAGATGGGTCTGTATTTCAATTTACGTTTTTTGATTCTTCGGATTTTTTGTGTGGACAGACTGTTGGGTGGGGTCATTTTGCATATCGTTAAGCCATTTTACGCTTCAAAAATAGTGTCGGATTCCTTTCTCGGATTCCTGACCAAAAATTATACTTCCCTTTGGGCTTTGGTTGATCCACCTTTTTCGATCATCCGCTTTAATGCTCAGGGCGTATGATGAGAAATTTACTTGCCATTTTTCGCATTTCTTCAATATTAAAGCTAATCACAGCTATTGTATTTCTGGTTATCTTAATTTCATCTTCAAACGCAGCAACAATAACAAGTTCTGGTGCGGGGGATTGGGGATCTACTTCAACATGGGATGGAGGTGTTGTTCCTGGAGAAACTGATGATGTTATCATCGATAATGTAGTTACCATAATAAGTGGTACTGAAGCTGCTGCAAATGACATCACAATCAACTCAACAATCAACTCAACAGGCAAACTCGTTATTGAGGGAAACTTAACTATGGAAGGAACTTTGACCATGAATTTTTCCGGAACTGATGAATCTGAGTTGGTGTTATCGACAGGAAGCAAGGTTATCGTAAAAGGAGATGTTTCGTTAAGCAATAAAACTTCTGTAAATATTTCAAGTTACTTTATTGTTTTGGGAAGTTACACAAAAAAGGGGTCCTGGAATCAGGGTGATATTTCTTTAGATGATGCTCATATCTATATTGTTGGAGATGTATCCACCCCCTGGGATGATGTTTTTACTGCTTGTGAAGGCCTGTATGACGGCACAACAGATGACATTGCGGCTGATTGCGATTATGGGAAATTGGATGATTTAATCATTAACGATGTAGAATCGGTTGTGCCTGGAGTTGCAGAAGTAATCACCACTGCAATTCTTAATTTACCACCGGAGCCAGGAGATAGCCTATCTTGTTCTTCAAACTACATTTGTTCAGGTGGATCAGCATTATTAACAATGGATGGACCTGAAACAATACAATTCCTAAGGTGGTATAGAGGAACTAATACTCTTTCATATATTAACCCTCTATCAAGTCCATACACTTATTCAACAGATCAATACGGGTCGTATAGTGCATTGTATAAATATAATGGTTCATGGTACCGAACAAATGAGGTGCATTTAACCAACTCGCTAAAGCCTACCCTTTCTCCGACTGGTACCGATGCCTGTGCAATGGATGATGTTGAGTACACTACCGAGGCGGGGCAGACCAACTATGACTGGGATGTGATAGGTCAACCAGGAACGGATTATACAGTAACAATAGGTGGTGGAGATACCAATTCGGTAACAGTTAAATGGTTGACTTCGGGTAGCAACAAAGTAACCGTAAATTACACCAATGTTAATGGTTGTGCTGCCGCTTCATCAACAGAATCAATTATCACAGTTCATCCACTTCCGGAAATCGGAAGTTTTAATTAACAGATAAAAAAGAAAAAACAATGAATTTAATCCGAATCTCAACCCATTCACAGCGCCGCTTTGCGGCGAATTCACAACCGGTTGATGGACGACCTGACGGAGGCAGAGAAGTAACCACTTAGTTCTCTACCCTACAAAAACAAAATAAAATTCAACTATTAATAAAATCCCAAAATCCCAAATCTTTTAATGTCATGAAAAAACTTTTCTTTTCTTTCTTAATGATGCTCGCACTGGTCGTGGTGGCCGGAAGTGTATTTGGACAGAGTACACCTATTACTCCATATGAGGGTGCTACTCATACTTATACAGTTGATGGCTTATCAGCAACTGATCACTTTGCTTTTGTCATAAATCATAGTAGTACTGATTATAGTGCAAGTACAGGGGCAAATTTCACTATTAATAGTGGTCAATCTGGTGATGTTGTGGGTACAACCACTACACTTTCGGTTAAATGGGTCGTTGGTTCAGCATCCGAGGCAGCTTCGGATCCTTACTATATTTGGATACGTGTTCAGGATATTACAACAGGATGTTATAATTATCGTCATTTGACCGTTACTCCGGTTGCAAATGCAATTGATTTCATTGTTGCAGCAGTAGGTACTGGTAATGAAGCATATAGTGGTGCAATTGCAGGTGATGATATTGGAGGTGGATCCGACTGTGCTGTGCCTTTTGATTTCGATTACAACTCAGATAATAGTTCTGCTGGTGATAATGGGACAACCTATACTTACTTCAGAGTCACCCGAGTAAACGGTAGTGCATCTTATGGTTGGACAACTAATTTCTCTAAGACAAATGGAACTGCAACTATCCAAGAAAGTGCTAATGGTACTATATGGACTGCATACACGACCGGCGCAACTGTTACAAAAGGTGTTGCTGCTAATGTCCATTATTTCAGGGTACTTGTGGATGTTAGTACAACTGATCAATTAATAACTGGTATTATAACTGGTTCAGTTGAATTAACGACCTTATTGTCTGACGGGGATTCTCCGGAATCTGATAATCTTACCGTTAAATCGGTTCCGACAATTGGTACATTCTCTGGCAATTAATAACCAATTATGGTTCACTTCAAACATATCATCATAGCTGTGCTATTGGCTGTCGGATTTTGTCTGACAGCCAATGCACAAAGTTCGGCTCTGCATCCTTTTGATGGCGCTACTCATACCTATCTATGGGACGGGTTGCAGAGCGGAGTCGACTATGAATTCTACCTGACTGCGGATGCGAGTGGCAGCGTGGTTTTGGATGATGGTTTAAATGCGAAATTTGATTTTTTGGGCAATCGAACAGGGAAAGTCGGTGCAGGTGAATTTACTGCATCGGTTCCCATTCGGTGGAACATTGGTGCATCGGTCAGTACCTATTATTTGTGGTTTAAAGTTACTGCACCGGGTGGCTGTTCGAATTACCGGTATGTTGGTATATCACCACAGTTAAACCGCTTCGATTTGTTGTCGGAAAACATCCCGGTTGATAACACCATGAGTTGTCCGGCAGTGGCTTTAACCGATGGGTTTAACCCATTGGCGACCAGCTACGATGCGGGTACAACTACGCTGAAGTTTATTGTTCGGCGTGAAAATGGCACGTACGACTGGTTCTTCGAACCTGTTCTTGAAGTTGATCCGGCCTATAACCTGGCAATTTCGATTGTTTCGATTGTCGGGGTGAATTCAGGAACACTGACAGCCGATGATGGTAAGCTTTTTACGGTAAACGGAACCGACAATGAAGTGACGGTTACTGTGGCTATCCAAAACGTTCCGGGTGTTTCGCAGGATGTCAAACTGAGCATCAAAAATCAGGGAGAAAGCCGGACAAATTTGCCTGACAGCGACGCTTCCAACGATGCCGTTGAGCATCGTATTGAAGTCATGCCTTTAATTGAAGGCTTGCAAGGAGTATAAATGAAGCCTCTTCCCCTGCCTACCTGCCGGCAGGCTGCCTTCTCTTCAGTAGAGAGGGAAGGGTAGTGGAATGTAATATTTATTTGAAAGGATGGAGCTGGCTCAAAAGCTAATGACCTGGTCTCCATCCTTTAATTTATTTAGATTGAAAAAAAGTGTTCTGCATAGATTAATCATTATAAGCCTTGTATGGGTTTTGTCGGTTGCCGTGGCAGCTGGTCAGGACGCGTACAAGGCTTTTCGTGGTTCAGAGCACGAATACAACATCGCTAAAACCGCATTTGCGGTATCTTATACCTGGCAAATTTTTACTGATTTGACTTTAGTGGTGCCTGCCATTAGTCCGTTTCAGGCAGAACTTATACCGCTGGGCACTGGCCGCGAAAATGAAATTCAGGTTAACTGGAACAGTACAGGCGAATATTACCTGTTGGTCACGGTTAAGTCTGCCGGATGTGAAAACCGGAAAGCCTGGCATTTTGTGGTTGAACAGGAGGAGAATCTGCCGGTTGCACGTATTGCCGGAGCGCCCGATCTGACGGTTGGAAGTTGTATAGGAACATCACTGGATGCCAGTGCATCAACCGGTGAAGGACTGACTTACAGTTGGTCTCCATCCGATTGCCTCGATGGTTTGGAAAGTTCAAATCCTGTATTCCGTCCGGGGCAAACAACCCGTTATATCTTAACTGTAACTGACAGTAGGGGGCGTACCGATAAAGACTCGGTGCTGGTGACGGTTGCTGATGCGCCTCAGATTATTACCGATCAGAGCATATTTGTAAAAGCACCGAACGAAGCTGTTTTACTGAATGCAAGCAATAGTACCGGTACCGGTATCACTTATTCGTGGTGGTCGGAAGAAGGAATTATCCTGAAAGGGGAACCACGCTCTACGGCACAGGTAAGCGGTTTGGGCAAATATTATGTATCCGTTACTGATCAATACGGATGTACAGATATGGATTCGGTTCAGATTAATCTGTATATTCAAGCCGTTCGGGATACAGCCCATACGCTGGTAGATGTTGCGGTCGATATCGATGTTTTGGCAAACGACATCTCGATAAATGGACTGGATCCTAATACTTTGAGCATTGTAGACGCGCCACTAAACGGGTATTTAACGTTCGTGGGCGAGTCGCAGATTTCGTATACACCCGATCAGTACTATGTGGGTTCGGATGAATTCGTTTATAAGATTTGCGATCAGGCCAGTTATTGCGATCAGGCCACAGTGCTGGTTTTGGTCAACGATTTTCCGGTTTTTATTCCTGACGCTTTTTCCCCGAATGGTGACGGTCTCAACGATGAGTTTGAAATGATAGGAATACGGGGGTATAAGAATGTTGGACTTGTGATTTTTAACCGCTGGGGAAATATTGTTTATGAATCGAAAAACTATGGAGGAGGTCTGGAGCAGGATGGATTCTGGAACGGGATGGTTCGTTCGGGATTAGGTATAACTTCGGGACTTGTGTCGAGCGGAACATACTTTTATGTTCTGACGCTCAATGCTCAAAACAACATTAACGGATCGATTTATTTGGATCGCTAAAGTTCCGCGGGCTCTTGAGCTCGTCGGGTCGGGATAAAAAAGAGAGGACTTGTTTCAGCGTATTGGCAAGCTCGGTACTGTTTGGAAAGAGGTTTGGGATTTGATCTGACTGGTGATATTTATTGAACATTCGTTCGCCTGAAAAAAGGTTCTATAACGAAACGTGTGGGTAAACAAAATATAATTCATTACTGGAATAGAAAAATTGGTTATTATTCGGATGTCAAATTCATTAACTCAGCCCAAGCCCTGCAAGCAGAGCTAGAGGGGTGGGGCAAGCGCAGCGAGCCCGGGGTGAGTCAGAAAGAATAGAAATCAAAATCGAATTATTCGTTCCTTTTAATATCGTATTTACTTACCCATACAAAACGTTATAGAACCGAAAAAATACAATGAAGCTGTCTAAAAACTAATTTGGTAATTCATAAAGCTTACAGATTGAAAGTACAGTTACCTTTTGCACCCCTAAATCCCCTGAAGGGGACTTCAAAGCCGCCCCTTTAGGGGAGGTTTGGAGGGGTAATTTAAAGCTGAACTTACAAATCGAAAGCACTGGATTTAGTAAATCGACTTTTGAGACAGCCTCATGAACGCTAACACACAATAGAATAATACCGTTTTGAGAACACTAATTATTGTTGCCGGGAAGCCGGTTTATATAGTCCGAATAGCCCTTGTTGTGCTGGTCCTGCTGTTTGCAAGTTCAGCAAAAGGGCAGCAGGATCCCTTGTACACGCAGTATATGGAAAGTTTGCTGACGCTCAATCCAGCCTATGCGGGTTCGAAAGAATGTCTCAATGTGATGGCTGTCTCCCGCAATCAGTGGGTGGCGATGCCGGATGCTCCCGTTACCCGGTCAATAGCAGCTCATTCGCCTGTTGCCGACAATATGGGTTTGGGTTTATCGCTTATAAGCGATCAGATTGGTCCCGTATCGCAAACCGGAATGTACATCGACTATTCCTATACCTTGAAATTCAGGAATCACAACAAGCTGGCCTTTGGACTGAAAGGCGGTGTTAATTTTTATGAAGCAGGTCTGTCTGATCTGACGACAATTGATGCTGATGATCCTGTTTATGCCAATGATGTTAGCCGGAGTTTTCTGCCCAATGTTGGTGTAGGTGCATTTTTTCATGCTGAGAGATATTACTTTGGTCTGTCAATTCCAAAATTGATCGAAAATGAGATCACCGAAAATGGTAATTCTGTTCAGAATATCTCCAGGGAAAAAATTCATCTCTTTTTTATGGCCGGTTATGTTTTTGATTTAACCCGGATGGTTAAGTTTAAACCATCCATTTTAACGAATTACATTATGAGTGCACCAATTTCGCTGACGATAAACACTAACTTCCTGTTTTACGACAAATTTTGGCTGGGTGCTATGTACCGTATCGGAGATTCTTTCGGAGGATTGTTTCAGCTTCAGGTTAACGATCAGCTCAAAGTAGGATACTCTTATGACCTTTCGATTAATCAACTCGGGGCGTACAACAGTGGTACCCACGAAATAATGCTGAGTTATGATTTTGATTTCGGGAAACGTAAAAGAAGCCACCGAAGCTTTTTTTAGGAAGGAGAATACGGGCGCGGATTTTAAGCCTGCTTTTGAACCATGCATAAGATAGAGTTTTTTATACCAATACTATTCAACCCCTGCCTCGGGCAGGGGTTGAATATTCATACCTTAACTTCCAGTATAGTAGTCACAAAAGCGCCAGCGTTTAACAAAGCAATAAATTACAAATTAGAGAAATAGTTTCGTTTTAGGAATTTTGTTGTACACCGCGGACGATTATCATCAACTGTTTATTAATCACTGGCTTACTCGAAGTCGCCTCGTGAGTAGGAACCATGAAATAATATCGCATTGGCCAAAAAATCCCGTCAGGGATTTAATGTTGGTAGCCGTTCGAATCGTAGGATTTTATAATCAAGCTAGTGTAGCTGTATATTACTCACGGGGTTACTCGAAGTCACCCCGTGAGTAGGAAACACGGATTAAAACGACCTTCTGTGTCCCCCGATCATTGAACTCATGCGTTTGATATCCTTAATGGCTCTTTCGCTCGTTTATGTTTTGTTATTTCAAAGAAAAAACTACATTTAGACAAAGTTAAATGAGTTTGAGCGAGATGGGTTTGTATTTCAATTTACGTTTTTTGATTCTTCGGATTTTTTGTGTGGACGGACAGTTGGGTCGGGTCGTTTTGCATATCATTAGTCAGTTTTACGCTATGAAAAAAGTGTCGGAAACCTTCATCGGATTCCTGACTAAAAATTATACTGCACCCTGGGCTTTGGTTGATACGCCTTTTTCGATCATCCGCTTAAATGCTCAGTGCGTATGATGAGAAATCTACTTTATTCATTCACAAAACATTCGCCACTTTTTATTTTGGGTTTTATCTTGTTTCTGGGAAACTTAAGCTTTGTTGCGAAGACTATCCAAACGTTGCACACTTCAGAGATATATACACTTTCTGTCGGCGAAAGTGATCATGCAATTGATGCACGTTGCTATGGAAGTGTTATGCCAACAATCGGGGACGATTTGATCATTGACCATGCACATACGGTAAATTATTCTGAGATCATATATCACGTTGAAAACAACGACCTTAATGGAGGAGTTACTTTGCCTGTTGGTGAAAACCTGTCTGAAAACAGGAGTTTTACCAATACCTGCGGAACAAACCTTGCTGTTGGAGAAAATCTTTCTGGTTATTGGTTGATCAATAAAGACCAGAAACGACTATGAAAATTATGTTTAAACATATTAGCTGCAGTAGTTTACTTAAATTATTTTTAAGCATTATTTTGTTATTGATGTTTGTTGAAGTAAATGCGGCTAATATAACTGCCGGTACTGCAAATACTAACTGGACACCAACTCAAATAGGTGGTACAAATTATGCTAGTAGTGATAACATCTCGTTTTCTACCTGGAATAGAACTTATAACTTAACAGGAAATGTTACTTGCGCAAATCTCAATGTGAGCAGAGGAACTATTGTTAATTTGAACGGTTTTACGTTAACCGTAACCGTAAATCTTACTTTATCGGATAATAATGTGACAATAAACGTAGGTTCTGGTAAGTTGACAATAGATGGTGATTTAACTATGACCAACTACTATACTAATGGATTATTTACTTCTGCTTCCGGAGTTGTCGAATTGGGGGGAAACTTAACTGCCAATAATAATTACGATACAATGGCCGGAGGAACATCCGGTTTTAAAGGAACACTTAGATTTATTGGAGCTACTGCTCCAACTATAACTTTAGGTAATGCACCAATCGCAATAGCAACACTTGACTGGAATAATTTAACACCTACTACACTGCCTACTACATTCGCCACAACTAATGTTATCAATGCTGGCGCTGCTGGCTATTGTACCCCTTCAGTCTCAAATAATACAAGGTATATTGATAGAGTTCGTATTGGAAGTATCGATAATATTCTCAGTGGAACAGGCTTCACAACTGGAGGATATGCGGATTATACTAGTTTGATCACTGATTTGGAAGTTGGACAAACAAGTGTTCCAATTACACTAGATGTTTTTTCAAATACAGCTTATGGTTTGAATGTTTGGGTTGATTGGGATCAGGATGGTGAGTTTACTCAGATAAATGATAATGTCGTATGTTATTATGGATTGTCAAATAATGGGAACAACCAAAGATCATATACTTTTAATGTTCCTGCTACTGCAGCATTAGGTAATACTCGTTTAAGAGTTCGATTAATCTATAATGATAATTCCTGTAATAATCCTTGTGCCAATTTTTACTATGGTGAAGTTGAAGATTATACAGTAAATGTTATTTCTCCCACTTCCATCACTCTGGCAACTTCCGGCAGTCGATGTGGCTCAGGTGCTGTTGTATTAAATGCCACTGCATCAGGTACTATAAATTGGTATGCATCGTCTACGGGGGGAAGTTCTTTGAAAACCGGAAATTCATTTACCACGCCAAGTTTGTCGACTACGACTGTATATTATGTTGATGCGACAAGCGGTAGTTTTACATCTTCACCAAGAGTTGCCGTTACTGCTTCAATTATAACCCCTCCTACAATTTCGGCCAGTGGTGGAGGTTCATATTGTACTGGTTCAACTGTTAATCTTACAAGTACGGGTACGGGTATCACCAATCAATACTGGACAGGTCCAAATTCATTTTATTCACTCAGCCAAAATCCTTCAATTGGCGGTGCTACAGCAGCTATGAGTGGAACATATACTGTTATCGGAAGTGCTCTTAGTGGTACAAACCTGGTTTCCAATGGTGATTTTGAGGCAGGCAATACCGGATTTGGAAGTGCATATCTTAATAGTTCTGATTTAACGCCTGAGGGAACATATGCAGTTGTCGCAAATCCTAATTCAGTCCATTCAGGATATACCAATTGCGTGGACCATACTCCTGCCGGTACTTTACAAATGGTTGTTAATGGTGCATTAACAGGTGGAGTAAATGTTTGGTCTCAATCTGTTAATGTTGTAGCTGGTACAGATTATCAGTTCACTTACTGGGTTCAGAGTGTGGTTGATAGTAATCCTTCACAATTACAATTATACGTAAATAATTTACCCGCTGGTCCAACTTATACTGCGAATACAGCAATTTGTTCTTGGAAGAAATTTATGTATAACTGGAATTCCGGTTCAAGTACTACGGCACTTTTATCATTAGTAAATAAAAATCTAGAAACTGGGGGAAACGACTTTGCTCTGGACGATATTGTATTTGAGCAAGCTTGCACTGCCAGTGCTACAGTAGATGTAGCCGTTGCATCTTCTTTTATTCCAGCGGTTTCTATTTCTGCCACATCGAATTCGATTTGTGAGGGCACCTCTGTTACTTTTACTGCAACTCCAACAAACGGAGGTGCAACTCCAAGCTACCAATGGAAAAGAGGTTCTACCAATGTTGGAACAAATAGTCCGACGTATACTACAAGCAGTTTGACAAGGGGGGATAAAGTTACCTGTGTTTTGACGTCCAGTCTTTTGTGTGCATCGCCGAAAACTGCAACGAGTAATTTGGTTCCTATGACAGTAAGCACCCAGCCTACGTGGTCCAATTATAGTTTGCCGTCACCGACATCAATTTGTTTGGGAGGAGCGGTAACTTTTAACGTATCAGTTACGGGTGGTTTAGGTGGTACTATTTCGTGGATACGATCAAGTTCATCTGGTGGTGTCGGAACAATAGTCACAACGGGAGATACACCTGCATTAGGAACATGGTACTATCGGCCTCATTATGCTCCTACAGGCACTGGTTGTACTTTGGCTGAAGGAACTGAAACTGCGGTAACTGTTAATAATTTGCCGGCAGCTGTAACTGTTTCCGGCGGTGGTACTTTTTGTGGCAATACTACTATTACAGCATCGGGAGGTTCCGGAGGAACAATATATTTTCAGGGAACTACCAGTGGAGGAACTTCTGCAACAACAGCATCTTCAAGTCAGGTTGTCTCCAGTTCTGGCACCTATTATTTCAGGTCACGATCAGCATCTGGTTGTTGGGGTACACAGGGATCTGTCACTGTCACGGTTAACCAGACTCCAACAGCACCAACAACTACCGGCGCCTTTATTTGTATTGGAAGTACTGCAACTTTATCTGCTTCCGGCGCCGTTTCCGGAGATCAATATTTGTGGTACAGTGCTGCAACCGGGGGAACTCTTCTACAAACCAGTACAAATAATACTTATACAACACCGGTACTAGGAGCAACCACAAACTATTGGGTTTCTATTTTGAGTGCTGGAGGATGTGAAAGTCCACGAACTATAGTTACAGCAACCTATCCATCGGTATCAACCGATGCACAAACTCCCGGAACAGATTCGTGGATTGGATATATGTATGATGGAATCAATTTTGCTACATATTACGGACATTTTACCGAACCTGAGACATTCTATGAAGGTTTTGGTGGAAACACAACCTGTTTCGGAATAGTTTCCAATTCAATTTCACGTAGCATTTATACAGAAACATTTTCGGTCAAATACCTGATGAATTCTACCAAAAAAGGATTGTGGGCGGTTGATTTGGGATCGGATGATGGAAATCGTTTGACCGTTAATGGGTCAGTAATTTATGACGACTGGAGTAATCATGGAGTGAATAATAATTTAGGAGTATTGATGAATCTAAATGGTTCAAGTTCATTGATTTATGAGTTTTACGAAAATGGAGGTGGAAATGTGGTTTATTTCCAAAATCTGATTCAGATTCTGGCCAATGAACTAAGCACTAATATTACTCAAACTATTTGTACAGGAAGTTCAGGTACGCCAATAAGTGGTGATGTGTTCCCTACTATCCCGGGAACTGCTTATGTTGGACTTTCAAATCCCGGATATCAATGGTCATACAGTACTACATCATCTTCAGGTCCATGGACTGATATTTCAGGTGAAACAGCGGCTACTTATACTCCATCATTTACTGCTGCACCTTTCAATACAGCAACAACTTATTATTTTATCAGAAAGGCCAGTGTTCAATCTGCCAACAATACAGGAGAGGCAAACTATGTGGCGACCAACGAATCGAATGCGGCTACGATTACCGTACTCGCTTTACCTGAAATAACCACACAACCCTCAGACCTGAGTCTCTGCGAAAATGGTACCGGATCGGTTTCAATAGCTACTTCATCAGTACTTGATACTTACCAGTGGGAATACTCCACCGACAATGCAACCTGGTATAAAACGGATGGAATTGCAGGCGTTTCAGGCCATACCGAAAATAAGCTTATAATCACTAATCCCCCATTAATTTATAGTGGTAATTATTTAAGGTGTGTGGTTAGCTCGGGCGGCTGTCCGGTATATTCGAACAGTATCCTGGTAACGGTGAATGCCAAACCAACCACACCAAACGCCACATTAACACAACCCACCTGCGGAGTTTCCACCGGGACAATTACGGTAACATCACCTGTGGCAGCTGGCATGTCGTACAGCATCAACGGATCCGATTATACTAATACTACCGGAATATTTTCAGGAGTTGCACCAAACACCTACACGATTACTGCAAAGAATTCGAATGGATGTATTTCTTCGGGCAAAAGTGTAACAATAAATGCCCAGCCAGCCATGTCAAATGCGCCGGTAATTACATCTTTACAGTTGTGTTCTGGAACAAACTCGATAAGTGGGACAAGCGTGTCTGGCGCAGCAATAACCATATATGCCGGAACAACAATTATTGGAACTGGAACTGCCTCAGGTACTTCGTGGAGTGTAACCGTTTCTCCGGCCTTTGTTAGTGGCAATGTTATTACAGCCAAAGCCACCGCCACCGGGAAATGTATAAGTGCCGTTTCCGGATCAATTACTGTAAATGGCACTCCTACAGCCCCGACCGTTGGCCTCCGAACACAACCGACCTGCGATGATGCAACGGGAAGCGTTTTCCTAAATGGATTACCAACAGGAAACTGGACCTTAACTCAGTTTCCCGGAGGAACGAAGATCAATGGTTCGGGAACAAATAAAACGATATCGGGATTATCTACAGGAACTTACAATTACACAGTTACTTCTGAGGATCTCAGTACTGCATATCCCGGTTCGGGAACAGGTCTTTATACTGAATACTTTAATAACATGACTCTTGCAGGCGTTCCTGCCTTGACTCGAACTGATGCTACTGTCAACTTTGATTGGGGCAGTGGAGATCCGGGTATTCCAATTGGCAATGATTATTTTTCTGTCCAATGGACAGGTCAGGTTCAACCCCGTTACAGTGAAAACTACACTTTTACAACAATAAGTGACGATGGGATTCGATTATGGGTAAATGGATCACAAATTATAAACAACTGGGGTGATCATGGAATAACAACTGATAATTCTGTACCTATTACCCTTATCGCTGGTCAGAAATATGATATTAAGTTAGAGTTTTATGAAAATGGGGGTGAAGCAGTTGCAAAATTATATTGGAGTAGTGCAAGCCAGACGCAGCAATTTATTCCTCAAACACAGTTGTATTCAGAAGTAACAGGATGTACTTCGCCTGCTTCAGCGAATGTAATAATCAATGTAGTTCCAACAGTTCCGGCAACACCAACAGCCAGTGTAACGGTTCAGCCAACCTGTGCAGTACCTACCGGAACAATCGTCATATCTGCCCCAACGGGATCAACTCTTGAATATCAACTTGATGGAGGAGTTTTTCAGACAATTGCTACATTTACTGGTGTCACTATAGGAAATCATACTGTAAAAGCCAGATTAGCAGCTTCACCAACCTGTATTTCTTCAGCTAGTTCGACACTGACAGTAAAAGCAGTACCATCAGCTCCAACAACACCAACAGCCAGTGTAACAGTTCAGCCAACCTGTGCTGTTACTAGCGGAACCATCGTCATATCTGCACCAACCGGAGCCCAATACGAATACCAACTTGATGGAGGAACTTATCAGGCAAGTGTTACATTTACTGATGTCTCTGTAGGTAACCATACTGTGAAAGCCAGATTGACAACTTCTCAAACGTGTATTTCTTCAGCTAGTTCGACACTGACGGTAAATGCAGTTCCAGCTAACCCAACAGCCATAATTTCAGGAAATGCGACTTTTTGTGAGGCAACTTCGACCGATTTAACAGTTAGTTTAACAGGAACTTCTCCATGGTCAATTACTTATTCCGATGGATCTAATTCAACAACAGTCAATGGAATAAATACCAATCCGTATACAATTACTGTTTCGCCAACTGTTACTACAACCTACACTTTGATTTCAGTGTCTGATGCTAATTGTTCAGGAACAGGCACCGGAAGTGCTTCGATAACAATACCAGGTGAAATACTTTATACGCCAAGCAATGATCTGAGTATTTGCAAGGGTGAAACCACGACGTTAAGTGTTACTCCAGAAGATAAGTCGATATTGCTTAACGGATCAGATGGAAGAATAGATATTGCAAACAGTAATTCGATAAATACTTCTGTCGTACAAAACCGTACCGTTGCTTTGTGGTTTAAAGCGAATGATGTAAGTACCAGACAAGTACTTTTTGAAGAAGGAGGAGGAACGAATGGATTTTCTATTTTTCTTGAGGGTGGGAGTATTAATGTTCATGCCTGGGAGCAGAATAGCTCCTGGGGTCAGGTTAGTACTTCAGTTAGCTCTGGAACCTGGTATCATGTAGCTTTCGTTTTTGATTCGGGAGCTTCAGATGGAGAATATTTTAAAGGTTATTTAAATGGAGTTTATTTTGGTGGAAATTCAGATACCGATGCCGTTGATGGAATGAAAGCCCATAGTGGAGACATAACTATTGGACAATCGGATGGAATTCTTTTTCCCTTTGACAATACCTATTCCAATAACTTCTACGACGGTTACATCGATGAGTTTAAATTGTGGAATCGTTCATTGTCAGGTGGTGAATTATATTCTGAAAGCTTAAATGTAAATGATGGTTCAGGTAGTGGAACAGATCTAATTGTATATTATGATTTTAATAACGACAGTGGAAATACTATTTCTGATCTGACCACAGGAAATGACGGAACCTTATACAATGGAGTTACCCATGAAACAGAAAGCCCTTTTACACCAACAATTTCATGGTCGCCCGGAAGCATGACAACTTTGTCGGTTGATGTTACGCCAACTTCGAATACAACCTACACCTACACACTAACAGAACCAAATAGTAGTTGTGAAACATCCGGTGATATTACGGTTACTGTAATCGCTAATCCTTCAAATCTTCTTTCTGTTTCAGATGCCAGCATTTGTAATCCAGCTTCCGGAGATGTATTCATTACAATTACCAGTGCAGAAGCCGGTGTAACTTACGAACTTCAAACTGAAGCCGGAGCTTCACTAAGTCCTGCTGTTTCAGGAGTTGGAACCGGAGGTAACTTAATTCTCACCATTCTGCAAGCCTATGCTCCAACCGATAATACTACCTATAAAATAGTTGCCAGTATTTCTGGTTGTACAAGTATTGAATTAACTGATCGGCCAACTGTTACTGTAGATAATGATGGGCCGGAATTCACAAATTGTCCGGTAAATAGTACTCATAATATTCAAGACAATTTGTGTTCGGCTAAAGTTTATTGGGATATACCATCTGTTTTAGATAATTGTGATGGAACAAAGACTTATTCGGTTTCTGCAAGTTCCGGCGAGACAATCGGAACAACATTAGACGACAAACAAAATTTCGCAACAATTGTTGTGGGTACAGTTCTCGTGCCTAACACAACCATTACCTACACTGCAACTGATGCAGCCGGAAATGAAAGTTTCTGTAGCTTTGTTATTACAGTTGAAGATTTAACTGATCCGGTTATTACAACTGCTCCAACAGATCAAACTGTCTTTTGTACAAGTAATATCCCAGACATCAAAACAATCGAACTTTTTACAGCAGCGGGTGGAGTTTATACCGACAATGCTCTTAGTGCTGGTGGTACGTGTGGTGATGTTTCTGTTGCTTATTCTGATGATTCTTCTGTTGCTGGTAAAGTAACCAGAACTTATACCTTAACAGATGGTGGAGGGCGTTTTGATACTTGTACACAAGTATTCACCATTCTGAAACCTTCCTCTGTCTCCATCACCTCAACTGATATGACGAATACCTGCGAGGGGAGCCAATTAGATATTTCCACAACAAGTACCGGCCCTTTCTATCAATGGGAAGTAAGTTCGGATAATAGTTCATTTAGTCCTATTCTTAGTGCAAATAGTTCAAGCTATTCCGGACATTTGGCAAATAAGGGAGACTGGTATCGGTTATTGATCTCCGAAACTGCTGACTTTAGTTCATCGGATTGCTATGTAGAAAGTAACCATCTTCAATTTGGTGATTATGAAGCACCGACCTGGGTAATTTCAGCTGGCACTGAATTTTTCAACAGGTTAACCAATACTGCAGGAAGTTATTCCTATTCTATTTGTTCAGTTACTTCAACAACGATTCCTGCCTTGGCAATAGGTTCAATGGATGTTTTAGATAATTGTACTTTAGATTTCGACGACCTGACAATTGAATACACAATTAATTCGGGAGCACGTGTTCCCAGTGATGCAAGCAACTATCCTTTTCCGGTCGCGACAACTACAGTTGATTATTTTATTACCGATTTACAGGGCAATGAATTGCATCAGCAATTTACAGTCACCGTGGAACAGGCACCCGATCCTGTTACGATTACATTTGACACAGATGGCGATGTGCCTTCGCAATGTGGTTCTTATACCTACCAGGTTGATGGCGGGACAACTGATCCATCATTCACCTACTCGTGGGATGTTTATTCAGGAAGCACAGTTATTGGGTCTCCAATTTTAACTTCCGGTAGTTCCTCTGCATCTTATCAAATCAACTGGACAGGCGATATGGCTCCCGGAACTTATACTATTGAAGCTACCAAAAAATCTGGAAACGGCTGCGAAACAAAAACAACATTGGAAATCGAACTTCAAAACAGTTTCGATCTTAAAGTGAATGCTGCGGGACAAGATTGTAAAGGAGAGGTTACCGAATCAACGCCATTCACAATTAGCTGGACTGTTGAAGAGGTCTGTGGAACTTCTACCTGGGGTTTTACTTATTACATTTTTGCACAGGATTTAAATACACTGCCTGCGGATTATTTGACAGCAAATGATGGCACTGGCACTTTCTCCGGAATTACAGGCTCTCCAAAGACTTTTGATACAAATGTAATCAATGGGAATCCTTATTTACAGTCCGTTTATACCTTGTTTATTGTAAATACGAATGATATTAATTCATTGAATAACTTCAATAAATTTTTCCTGAAAGGAATCCCGGAAACTTCAGAAATCACAACTGATTAAAAATAAAAAATACCAAATATTTAACTAAAAACAAGAATGCGTATGAAGAACAAGCGAAAACTTTTAGTGCCGGAATAAACCAATGAACTGACACAGACCCAATTGCCAACCTTAGAGGAGGGTAGGGTAAGAAGCTCTAATAGCAAGGACACGATGAATCGTGTCCTTGGATTATAAAATGAATGTTTTAAAGTATTAATAATTAAATGTTTAACTTAAAAATTACAAAAATGAAAAAGTTTTTTTCTTTGATTTGCCTGGTGGTTTTATTGGGCGTTAGTGCTAATGTCATGGGACAAAGTACAGGTGCAACTCCTTATCCTGGTGCACAACATTATTACCAAGTTAATGGTGGAACAACTGGTGCTAATACTTATGAATGGAAAGTTTTTAAAGATGTTGCGAATGTATTAACTGATGTTACTGGTACTGATGCAACAGTTTCATTACATACGCCTGATTTGGGGATTACTGGAGCAAATGTATTTATCAAATGGAAAAATACGCTTACCGTTGGAGATGTTTATTTTGTGCAAGTAAAAGAAAGTAATCTTAGTTGTACTAACACTAAGGCATTTAAAGTAACTATTTCTCTAAGTACATTTGATTTAGCAATGTCAGTTACGTCAACAACTGCATGTTATACATCAGATGTCGCAGTTTCTTCTGCTTCATTTGATCCAGTTTATACCCATGGGGCATCAACTGTTGTTTATACTGTTACTCCTACAGGGTTAAGTTCAGGTCAATCTTATAGCTTCACCGTAGCTCCTCCTGCTTCTGCAGATTTCACCACTGGAGTCGTCTCAGTATCAGGCGCTGGAAGTGCTGCTGGAAATGTAATTACAGTTACAGATAACAATCTGGTTACTCTAACTTATGTTATCACCAAGGCATTAACAACGAGTAATACGGACGCAGCTGGTACTGGTGCTTTATTGACAAGTACAGCATCAATTGCTACAGGAACTGGAGTTTCTAATTTGGGAGTTGCTTCACTTGAGACTGCTGCTCAGACCAAGACTATTACAGTTGATAGACCTCATACATCAAACATCACTTCTCCGAACTAATTATGAATTCTTTTGTATAAAAGCATCCTGATAATCATTTTATCTTTTCTGGCCGCCACATTTGTGGCGGCTCAGGATGCTTTTGTCTTTTCTGAAGGTTCAGAAAAAGCTTATCAGGTCAATGAACACGTTGATAGTAAGTACGATTGGGCAGTTTATACCCAACTTAATCCGCTGGTGGCAGCCAATGCTTCAGCAACAACAATTACCGGCAACGGCAGTTCTCAAATCAATATAATCTGGAATCTGGCAGGCGAATATTTTCTGCTGGTTACCGAAACCGACTATACCGGATGTACCAATACCAAAGCCATTCGTATTTCCGTTCTTCCCGATAATTCCACACTTTCATTCACCAATACAACAAGTTCTGCCTGTTATCAGGCCAGTAACGATTTTACAATTCCCGTTCAGTTTTTGGACGGCAGCGATTTGCCCGTAAGCGCCTCGCATTTTCCAATGGAGGTTTTATACCAGCTTGATGGATCAACCCAATCTCCACAATCCATTACATTTGCCAATCAGAATCTGGCCATTTCAGGCAGTTTGTTTACTGCCAATTCAAATTCGGTCACCCAGGTTGTTCTTAAATTTACCGGAGCGACTGATAATTTAAAATCGAATCTTCAATCCGTAACCATTTCGGCTCAAAATATACATACCCATACCATTTTTCGCAAGCTGACTGCACCAACAGTGGCAAGCCTAATCACCAGTAATGTAACACCAACGCTTTCAGGAACAGCAATGGTTGGCGCAAATGAAACCTTTAAGGTTTCGGTATATGGATCAACTTACTTTCCCGGTGATGGAAATTTAGTCCTTTCAGGAACCGACTGGACCCTTCGAATTCCTGCACTGCGGACATTAAAAGATGGTACTTATAACGTTGTAGCTACCGTTTCGAATGCCAGCTGTAAGCTTCAGGATGTTACAACCAACGAATTAATTATTGATACCAAAGCCCCGGCTGTGCCGACAGTAATCAGTAAAAATACGAATGATACCAGTCCGGTGATTGCCGGTACTGCTACTGTTGCGACAGGCGAAATATTCACGGTGAAGGTCAACGGTATAACGTACACCATTGCCGGTGGCCAGCTAACACTAACGGGCACCAGCTGGAGTTTACAGATTCCGGCCGGGAACGAGCTTCCGGATGGTGTTTATGAGCTTACCGCTACCGTAACCGATGCGGCAGGTAATTCGTCAACCGATGCTACAACCAACGAACTTGTAATTGATACGAAAACGATTGTTACCGATCGTTTGGCGACGAACGATGTGAACGTCACGTTTAAAGATATTCCGGTTTCAGGAAACGTGCTGACCAACGATGCAGGTTTTAACCATGCCAGCCCGACAGTTACGATACCTTCCGGTTCGGCGGCGGCTAACGGAACGGTCACTCTGAATGCGAACGGTACTTACACCTATCAGTCCAATGCCGGTTTTACCGGAGTTGACAACTTTTATTATACCGTATGTACGGTGGAAAATCCGGCCGATTGCGAAACGGTGAACGTTAAAGTTCGGATTTTGGATGATGAACTTTCGAAGATTCCACCGGTTGCAATTAACGATGAAATGCAGAGCTTGCAAAATACTGCTGTCAGTGGGAATCTGATGGCCAACGATCTTTCGGTTTCAGGAGAAGAACTGATACTGAACATGAAACTGAAGGAGGAGCCCAAATATGGAAAAGTTGTTTTATCTGCCGACGGAACTTATGTGTATACGCCTGCAACGGGTTTCGTTGGGCAGGATTACTTTAAATATGAAATTTACGGGGCTATTTCCGGCGCTTCTGATGTGGCACGGGTTACCATCACCGTTTCAGCCGATCCGCTCGAAGTGCGACTGTTTGCCGCCGACGATGTGTTTTTCTCCTACGGAAAACCCGTTCAGGGAAATCTGCTGGCTAACGACCTGATTCCTTCGGCTACAAGCCTGAAGGTTAGCACAACGCCTGTCGTTAAGGTGGCCCACGGAACCGTTGTCGTCAACAGTAGCGGGACATTTAGTTATACTCCGGTAAGCGGCTTTGTGGGTACCGATCAGTTTGTGTACGAAATCTGCGATTCGAAACTGCCCGACTGCGATAATGCAACGGTATATCTTGTGGTTAAAGCACCGCCTGCGCTTTATGCCGATTTGTCGATCGTGAAGACAGGCCCGCTGAGCGCTGTTCCGGGCGAGACGGTGAATTATACACTAGCTGTGTCAAATCTGGGTACGGCAACCGCTGAGCAAATTCTGATCAGTGATTTTCTGCCGGCAGCTATCGAATATGCGAAGTTTAATATCTCCGGAAGTACAGTGTCAAAGGATTGGGAAGGATTTTATGATCTTGCAGAACTAAAGACAGATGAGATATTCACCTTATATATTTCAGGAACAGTTGCAGCCAATGCGCCTAATACTTTAAAAAACGTGGCCAGCGTGAGTAGTTCAACCTGGGATCCTGTTATGTCGAATAATAGTTCAACCATCAATACAGAAATTCTTAGGGGGCCGGTTGCCCGGATTGCCGGAGCGCCTTCTGTGACGGTTGGAAGTTGTAATGAAAAGGGTCAAATACTCGATGGCAGCGCATCAAGCGGAGAAGGGCTTACTTACAGCTGGTCTTCATCCGATTACCCCGATGATCCGACAAGTCAAAAACTGGTAGTATTTCCGGAGAAAACAACCAGCTATACTTTAACAGTAACTGACAATACAGGGCGTACCGATCAAGCCTCGGTATTGGTGACAGTTGCTGATGCTCCGAGGGTTATCCTCGATAATCGTGTATTTGTTGAAGCGCCAAATTCGACCATTATGCTCGACGGAAGTGCAAGTACCGGAACTGGTCTCACTTATTTATGGCTGTCACCCGAAGGTAGTATTCAGGACGGAACCACTTCAATGGCAACGGTGAGCGGCCAGGGTATGTACTATCTGAAAATAACTGATGAGTTTGGATGTATAGCAAACGATTCGGTTATGGTGGGTCTGTATATCCTGGCGATTAACGATGCCAGTGAAACACAAACGGACGAAAGTGTAACGATCAACGTGGCGCGGAACGACATTCCGGCTAATTCTGTGGATCCGTCAAGCATCTCCATTGTTACTGCTCCATTGCATGGTTTTGCTTCTGTATCTCTTGATTCGCTCATTTCCTACCGGGCAGACGATGACTATGTTGGTCCGGATGAATTTGAGTATAAGATTTGCGATTATAGCGGCGTGCATTGCGATGAGGCCACAGTGCTGGTTTTGGTCAACGATTTTCCGCTTTTTATTCCTGACGCTTTTTCCCCGAATGGTGACGGCCTCAACGATGAGTTTGAAATGATAGGAATACGGGGGTATAAGAATGTAGAAATTGAGATTTTCAATCGCTGGGGAAATATAGTTTTTCAATCGAAAAACTATGGAAGAGGTCAGGGGCAGGATGGATTCTGGGATGGCACAGTTCGTTCGGGATTAGGTATAGCTTCGGGGCCGGTGGCGGACGGAACATATTTTTATGTTCTGAAGCTCAATGCTCAAAATAGCATTAACGGATCGGTTTATCTGGGCCGCTAAAGTTCCACGGGCTCGTTGAGCTCGATGGGGCGGGATGAAAAAGAGAGGACATGTTTCAGCGTATTGGCAAGGTCGGTGCTGTTTGTCAAGTCGTTTGGAATTTGAAAAGGAATGAGGGATGGCTGTAAAGTCCTCTTTAAAACAGAAAGTATGAATGTATTCAATGTATAACAGAACTGGTTACCTGTATTAAAAAAACCAATGGAAACGAACGACATTATAAAAAACCGGATAGAAGCTGTTCTTCCAATGCTGAATGAGTGGCAACGCAGGGTATATTTAGATGCTGAGTCGCAGAGTATGGGTTGGGGAGGAAAGTCTAAAATTGCTAAGTTATCCTCTGTGGCCAGACGTACGATCGCAAAAGGAGAAACTGAATCGTTTCTGAACGAAGAGGATAGCCTGAAAACCCTTATCCGGAAAGAGGAAGGCGGAAGGAAGAAGGCCGCTGAACAACAGCCGGAGATGCTGCAGGCGATTGCGGATATCGTTTCTCCGGATACCAGGGGCAATCCGTTGATATGGACAAATCAAAGCATCAAAAATATAACTGAAGCCTTGCTTGCCTGGGGGTATAAAGTTTCTCCTGTTGCAGTACGACAAGGTCTGATAAGCCTGGGATATCGTCTTATGACCAGCAAAACGACTAAAGCAGCCGGAGATTCTGCTCTTAGAGATGCACAATTTGAACACATCAATAAAACTGTAAAAGAGTTTGCAGAGAGTTATGATCCTGTCATTTCGGTTGAGTGCAAAAAGAAGGAGCTTTCAGGAGAATCTAAAAAGGACCGACAGGAATGGACATCGGTAGAAAATACGGCAGAGCTTATCGGGTCTGATGATCTGGCTAATACAAGTGTGAAAGCCGGTCCTTCCGGCGTATCCGATCGGCAGAATAAGCGAGGCAGGTTTAAGGACGGAACAAGTATTGATGCCGCTCATTTATCGGTATCAACCATACGTGAATGGTGGTATCAGGAAGGCAGTGTGTGGTATCCTTCATCCGATCGTCTGTCTGTTAACATCGTCGGAAGGGCTGGTAATGGTCCGGGAAATCACCTGTGGAGATCTGAATTACAACAATTCAGCAACGAGAGTCGATTGAGTATACATGTCAATCATTTGCCGCCGGGTACAAGCAAGTGGAATAAAATAGAACATCGTCTTTTTGCTTCCATTTCAATGAATTGGAGGACTAAACCACTGAACTCACTCTTCGTAATCATTAGCCTCATTGGAGCAACTCCCCCAACAGGCGGATTGCCCGGAAAGGCCAAACGTGATAAAAGAAAATACCTGAAAGGCCTGAAAGTAACAGAAAAGGAGAAATTAAATAATGCAATGAATGACTTTTATGGGGAATGGAACTATGTAATTACACCTGACTGGTGAGATATATAAGTAATGAGAACAATTAAATGTCGTATTTTTTAATACTACTCACCCCACGTCCGCTTGCGGACGTCCCCCCTCTCTTCCGTAAGAGAGGGGAAGATCATCGTAGATGCGAAGCCTGCCTGCCGGCAAGGCAGGGGATGAGTTAAAATAAATCGAATGAAACAAATGCGACATTATTTCATTCCTATTACTTATTGAACATTCGTTCGCCTGAAAAAAATACAATGAAGCGGGTTTTTTAAACTCGCTTCATGAACGCTAATACACATTAGAATAATACCGTTTTGAGAACACTAATTATTGTCGCCGATAAACCGGTTTTTATAGTCCGAATAGCCCTTGTTGTGCTGATCCTGCTGTTTGCAAGTTCAGCAAAAGGTCAGCAGGATCCCTTGTACACGCAGTATATGGAAAGTTTGCTGACGCTCAATCCAGCCTATGCGGGTTCGAAAGAATGTCTCAATGTGATGGCTGTCTCCCGCAATCAGTGGGTGGCGATGCCGGATGCTCCCGTTACCCGGTCAATAGCAGCTCATTCGCCTGTTGCCGACAATATGGGTTTGGGTTTATCGCTTATAAGCGATCAGATTGGTCCCGTATCGCAAACCGGAATGTACATCGACTATTCCTATACCTTGAAATTCAGGAATCACAACAAGCTGGCCTTTGGACTGAAAGGCGGTGTTAATTTTTATGAAGCAGGTCTGTCTGATCTGACGACAATTGATGCTGATGATCCTGTTTATGCCAATGATGTTAGCCGGAGTTTTCTGCCCAATGTTGGTGTAGGTGCATTTTTTCATGCTGAGAGATATTACTTTGGTCTGTCAATTCCAAAATTGATCGAAAATGAGATCACCGAAAATGGTAATTCTGTTCAGAATATCTCCAGGGAAAAAATTCATCTCTTTTTTATGGCCGGTTATGTTTTTGATTTAACCCGGATGGTTAAGTTTAAACCATCCATTTTAACGAATTACATTATGAGTGCACCAATTTCGCTGACGATAAACACTAACTTCCTGTTTTACGACAAATTTTGGCTGGGTGCTATGTACCGTATCGGAGATTCTTTCGGAGGATTGTTTCAGCTTCAGGTTAACGATCAGCTCAAAGTAGGATACTCTTATGACCTTTCGATTAATCAACTCGGGGCGTACAACAGTGGTACCCACGAAATAATGCTGAGTTATGATTTTGATTTCGGGAAACGTAAAAGAAGCCACCGAAGCTTTTTTTAGTGATAAGAATACGGACGCGGACTTCAATCCTGTTTTTGAACCATGCATAAGATGGAGTTTTTATACCAATAATATTCAACCCCTGCCCGAGGCAGGCGGGCGTTTCGGGTTGCGGACTTCGGTCGCTCGTTACCCTCCAATTTCATTGGAGGTCATTAATATTTAACCCATACGGGTTATGCACCGCAACTCTTGAGATTAACGGGCTTTTCCATAACTCCGAAGGAGTTTAATGTTAATCACCCCCAGTCACGACTGGGGGAAAGATACTTATCACATAACGCAACCCGTTTCGGGTTGCGGACTTCGGTCGCTCGTTACCCTCCAATTTCATTGGAGGTCATTAATATTTAACCCATACGGGTTATGCACCGCAACTCTTGAGATTAGCGGGCTTTTCCATAACTCCGAAGGAGTTTAATGTTAATCACCCCCAGTCACGACTGGGGGAAAGATACTTATCACAGAACGCAACCCGAAACGCCCGCCTGCCTCGGGCAGGGGTTGAATATTCATACCTTAACTACCAGTATAGTAGTCACAAAAGCGCCAGCGTTTAACAAAGCAATAAATTACAAATTAGAGAAATAGTTTCGTTTTAGGAATTTTGTTGTACACCGCGGACGATTGTCATCAACTGTTTATTACTCACGGGGTAGGTCGAAGTCACCCCGTGAGTGGACCCATTTCGCAGTGGCGAAGCCGAATTGCGCAAACGGAGGACGGCGATGTGATTGAGGTGATGAGTCCACTTCGAAAAGCATGTTTAGCCACAAAGGCCCAAAGACACGAAAAAAAAACCTTAATAAAATCGAATTCAGATTAATAAGCTTGGGTTTCCATGTTTACTTTTTCTCTCAAATAACTGCATTTTTAAAGGCCAATGCTTTTTTGTCCGAAAGAAGGCCAAAGCCTTGTGTTTCTGTGTCTCCCGTACGACTGTCATTATCTATTTATAGAGCAACAACTGCAAGTTTTGAAAAGATACTCTTTAAAGAACAAAAAACAAGAACTTCAGCATCAGAAACTCCCTTCCCTGTTTGGGGAAGGGCTGGGGCTGGGGCGATTTACGACCCTGAATTGCGACGCGCTGCTGAGCGTGTTCAAATTATATTTGATCATTTCGGCAACCTGACGATAAAACCTGAAGAAGAAGAAATTTCGGCCATCAACAGCCTTCTTTCAGATCTCTATGAAATTACGGCAGATATCAACTACCCTGAATTTACCTGGTTGGTTAGTCGAATTGCATAACAACAATACAGCGTTGGATGCATTGACAAAAACCCGTTATACCAAAGAGGCCGCGAAAACCCAGTTGCGAATGAAACAGTTGCGTACGGAGCTTGATGCTGCTTACAGGGCTTTGGTTAAACGGATTAGCGCTGATTGAGGTGCAGGGCCAGGATGCTTACGTTCAATTTGTCAACGAATTGAACGAGCGGATTGAAAAAAATGAAAATAACCTGGCCATCCGCAAAGGCCGCAATTCAAAGGATAAAGAAAAGGAAGAAGCGAAAAACTAAGTGAAGATCAAGGTGGAAAATGATTGGAACTGTCAGACATGAAAAGCCTGGCAGTTTTTTTATGCCTGAAAGGGTGGTGCGGCCGATTCAGATTCGTTGAACACACTGTACTGTTTGCATGGATGTTTCGCCATGTGTCTTTCTCTCCGGAACAGGAATCCGGCAGCGGGCGGTATTTGGTGCAGAGGCGAACCTCTGTGTGTCTCTGCATCAAATCCTGATATTCTGACTAAATGTCCTCTTTATCATCGTTGTTCCTTCCGGATAAGTTCGCTGATGCTCTTTCTGAATACAGTTGTATTTTGGGGTGTAAAAATATCTTACATTAAAAATAAAACAATGACGTGAAAAGGTCGATTCTTAAAAATACACAAAAAATTCGTAGTGCTCAGATATGTAGTGTTATAGGAGGATTATTGCTCAGATATGCTGTCTTTGTGTAAAAAATTAAAGTTATCATTTGTAATAAAAGTTTACGTTTTGCTTTTGTGATGTAAAAAAATAGTACGTTTGTTGTAAGAAAAACATGCACACCATGAAAACGACAACAACTTTAATTTTCGCATCACTCCTCGCACTGACTTTTTCAGTATCGAATGTGTACAGTCAGTTGGTTGCTATCGGTCATGTTAGTGCTGAAGTCGTTGAATCAGTGAGTGCCGCTTCTGCTATCGTTACTAATTTTGAAATCGGATCAGCAACAGACAGTGAATCCAAATCCATTGATTTGGGAGCTATTACGATTCAATCGGGAAAAGATATAGCCTGTAACGTGGTACTTAAACAGGCATCGGTTTCTGATGCATTGGGCAACAGCTTTACTTTAGACGCAAGCCTGAACCCGGATTCCGCTTCACGGGCTGCCAGATCTAATGGTTCACAGACCATTCAACTCAATGGAAAAGCAAATCTCTCGGACAACCAGGCTTCTGGTTTGTATCAAGGTTCCTGCACTGTGATTTTCGCTTACAATTGATTGGTAAATTTCATTTGCAATTTTCAGATCGCACATTCTTCTTAGGGTATCTTGTTTCACTAAGTGGTGTTGCCTTGCAATTACAATCGCTTGCGCGTAAAACACGGATGACGCGTATCGTACAGATTAATGCAGATATAGCCAGACCTTAAAATTAAACATCCAATTTCCACGAAAATATTCAGTTCGTTTCTAATTTGTAGAGACGCACGGCTGTGCGACTCTTTTGGATCTTGACTTAATTCATCGGGTTATCGCAATAATGTGTATAAGTTGAAGGGAGATTAAGAATTGCAGTAAAATCAAAGCCAAAATGCGGAATACGAAATGCTCTAAATGCAGGTTCTTTTATCTGTGCTAATCCGTTCGATCCGTGTCATCCGTGTTCAAAATCGGTGTTTTTTTATCTGCCAACCGGGCGTTAAAAACCAAAAGTCGCGAGACCTTAAAATCAAACATCCAATTTCCACGAAAATATTCAGTTTGTTTCTTTTTGTAAAGACGCACGGCCGTGCGTCTCTTTTGGATGTTGAATTAGCCAGTCAAGAGACGCACGGCAATGCGTCTCTCCTGGAGTTTTGATTTGGTCCATTTCCGTCGTGCCTTCCGCGTTAAAATTCTTTTGTTTAATTCTTGATTCATTAAATTTACCTAAAAGCCTGGGTTCAATATAAAATTGGTTGTACAGAATTTGTATAATCGCCCCATCCCCAGCCCGAGGCAGGCGGGCTTCCCCAATGAGGGAAGGGAGTTTCGGATGCTGAAGTTCTTATTTTTTGTTCTTTAAAGTGTGTTTTTTCAGAACTTGCAGGATACAAAGTCCCAAGTTTAGGGAACATAAGGGGTATTATCGAATTTAATCTTTTTATGTGGTTGATTTTCAGAATCTAATATATCGAACTCAGGTTAAAACGAAGTACATCGTCAAAGATGTTGGAGTTCTTGCAATGGGGATGGGGTGTATCTTTCATCCTGATCTGATAAATTCCAGTTAGCGGATCCGATTTTCTAATTTCAAATTTTGGAAGGATTAAATAGGTATAATAAAACTTTACGTCGCGCAAAATTATCTTACATACAATCATGAGTTATTGTTAGTTGAACAGTACGAAATGGACTGTTCTTGTTTTATTTTCATATTTTAAAATGCAGTTAATTAGTTATATACTGCGTGGAATGGCTGTTTTGTTGAGTGTATTATAAGAATAATGAATGTCGTGGCACGATAAATGATTTGCAGTTAAACAGAATTATGAAATAAACAAAAAAAATAAAATCAAATTAGAAAAATTATGAAAAAACTATTCATTCTCGCATTCGTTGTTTTGGGTTTATCAGGTGTTTCTTTCGGTCAGAGTACAGAAACAAAGGCTGTATCAGCTACGGCTAAAATTATTTCTCCACTTACGGTGACGAAAACAGGTGATATTATTTTTGGTTCAATTGTACCCGATTTAACTGCAGGTACTGTTGATATATCAACGGACGCGACGGCAACCCGGACTCCATCTGGAGCCATAGCATGTATCGGAACATTTTCGAATGCAAAGTTTACTGTTGGTGGTGAAACACTCTCTACTTATAGCGTTAGTCTCCCTGCAACGGTTACTCTTACCGATGGAGTTGGAACGAACATGATTGGAACTTTATCAATGAGTGCTAATGCAGCAGGAAACCAAATTGCGACTGCAGATTTTTATGTTGGTGCTTCACTTGCTGTTGGGACTGCTGCCGCTCAATTAGCTGGCGACTATACTGGAACATTCGATGTTACAGTTTCATACGAATAGTAGTCTCTAATTATTCAAAAAACACAAATCTTTTATATTTTGTATAATTGATTTAAAGTGGAATTTATTGCAACTGTGTTAAGATTAAATAAAAAGACCCGATCCCCGATTATGGATCGGGTCTTTATTTAAAAACAAGATTCAAAACAACTTCCAAATGCAAAGCACAATGAAAAAGGTACTCCTACTGATTTTCACAGTTGCTTTACTATCAGGATTAACAATCCAAAAAGCAAATGCTCAGGCAAGTGTAACGGCCCAGGCAACGGCCGAGGTGATTGCAGCCTTAACGGCCACAGAAACTTCGCAGTTGAATTTTGGCCGGTTTTCGCCCGAGAGTCAGGGAGGAAAAGTGATCGTAACTCCGGAGGGAGTACGTACAGCTGAAGGTACCGTAGCTTTAGGCGGTGGAGCTCATCAATCGGCAAGTTTTTACATCACCGGCGAATACGATGCTACTTTTACGATTACACTACCCGACGGATCAGTTGTTTTGACCAATGTATTGAATTCCAGAACCATGCAGGTGAGCGACTGGAAATCGTATCCACCGGCAGGAATGGGAGTTGGGAAATTACCCGGAGGAGAAACAACTGTGCGCATTGGTGCTGTTCTGGTGGTTGGCAATATGAATTCAAATCCGGTAGGCGTTTATTCCGGGACTTACGCGATTACCTTTTCATATAATTGATGTTTCCGTCAGGGTTTTGGAAGCTCTCCAGATGAACTGCACAGTATGACTTGATCTACTTTTAATTTTGTACATTTGGAATCCTTATTTTAAAGCGAAATACATGTCTATAATTGAGTTAGTGAAACGGGAAACCCGTTCAGGAAATACAAGCAGCAAGGTTCTTTTAATTTCAGGCTTGATCCTGATCTGTCTTTCCATTTCTTTTCAAGGAATGGCTCAGGGGAATCTGTTAATCACCCCCCGAAGAGTTGTTTTTGAAGGGGCCCGGCGCACGCAGGAACTTAACCTGGCCAATACAGGGTCTGACACAGCCAAATACAATGTTTCGATTGTTCAATACCGGATGCGTGAAGATGGTTCGTTTGAAGAAATCACCACGCCCGATCCCGGACAAAGATTCGCGGACCGGAACATCCGCTTTTTCCCCCGTTCTGTGACTCTGGCACCCAATGAGGCACAGGTGGTGAAGATGCAGCTTATCCGGTTGAATGAGATGACCCCGGGAGAATACCGTTCGCATGTTTATTTCAGGGCTGTACCTAAACAAACTGCTTTGGGCAGTGAAGCCAAAGTACAGGATTCAACATCCATCGGTGTGAAGTTGATTCCAATTTTCGGGATTACGATTCCGGTTATTATCCATATCGGAGAATCCACGACCAAAGTGAACCTGTCCGATCTCCGTTTTGAAACGGTCAGTGATACGATTCCACGTATTCAGTTCGCTTTTAACCGCAGCGGTAACATGTCGGTTTATGGCGATATTCTCGTAGAGCATGTTTCTCCAACAGCTGTTGTTACCCCGGTGGGTACCGTCAGAGGAATTGCTGTTTATACACCCAATGCGGTGCGTCGATTCCAGATGGATCTGGACAAAAAGGCGGAAGTTGATTTCCACAGCGGAAGTTTAAAAATTACCTACACTTCACAATCGGGTACCAAACCCGAAAAATATGCTGAGGCAGAATTGAAATTGCAATAATCCCTGGTGAATATCGAATTTACAACCCGCTTTCTGCTCCTGTTGATATGACGAAAAGATTACTTCAAACGGGTTATAAAACATTTTTCCTGACCCTGATTTTCATTGCCGGATTCCTTTGTTTTCCCGGGTTTCTGATTTCAGGCTGGGGACAAACACAAACATTCCTTAGCTCGGGTACTTTTATTGCACCACCTGGGGTTACGAGTATTACCATTGAATGTTGGGGTGGTGGTGGTGGCGGAAGTACTATTTCTTCTAGTGGGAAAAGTGGTGGCGGTGGCGGTGGCGGTGCTTACGCAAGGAGTACAGTAACCGTAACTTCAGGTTCATCCTATACTGTCGTGGTCGGAACCGGAGGTGCAGCAAATAGCACTGGCGGAAATTCAACATTTAATTCTACGTCTGTGGTGGCTGCAGGAGGAACAGGAGCAGCATCCAATTCTGCAACTGCTGGTGTAGGTGGAACAACAGCCAGCTCAACAGGAACTTTAAAATATGCCGGAGGCAATGGTGCAGATGGAGGCAATACCTATTCAGGAGGAGGAGGTGGCGGTGCCGGAAGTACTGGCGCCGGAGGGGCCGCTTCCGGCGCAATTGCCGGAACAGGGCATTCTTTAAATGGGGGTGATGGTGGTGCCGGCGTTAGTGGCAGGAACAACGGACTCCCTGGAAATGCCTATGGCGGTGGTGGAAGTGGAGCTGTAACAAATAATAAGAATGATAGAAGTGGAGGATCTGGTGCAGCTGGCTTGGTGGTGATTACAGTACCTGAACTTACAGTAATGCCTGCTTCTCTCGATTTTGGATATGTTGTCAGTGGTGGCACTTCGCTGGGAAAAACATACACATTAAGTGGCACAAACCTGATCGGATCACCAGGCAATATTACAGTCACAGCTCCTGCAAATTTTGAAGTTTCCTTAAGCTCCGGCTCTGCATTTGGCTCTTCTGTAAGTGTTCCTTATTCGAGTAGCACACTGGCGTCCACAACTATTTATGTTAGATTTAAACCAACAGCAATCAATACCGGTTACAGCGGTGTAATCAGCAATTCGGGTGGTAGCTTAAGTACTGGGGTTGACGTATCCGGTACAACTCTGTTGACCTACTGTACTCCAATTTCTAACTATGGAACTGGAGATGGTGACTATATTACACTGGTTCAGCTGGGTACCATCAATAATTCAACCGGTGCGTTATCAACACCTTTTTATAATTATTACGATGGCTTATCTACTGATCTGATTAATAATTCATATTATTCGATTACCTTAAGTGCAGGCTCATATGCTTCGGATAATAATATTAGTGTATGGATCGACTTTAACCAAAACGGCACTTTTGAGTCAACAGAAAAACTGGGAAATATTACTTTAGGTGCAACTCCGGCAATCGGAACAATCAACTTTTCCGTTCCGGCAGGCGCTCTTTCTGGAATAACGCGTATGAGGGTGCGCGAGGGATGGAATAACACAAATATGGATCCTTGTCTTCAAGAAAATTATGGTGAAACTGAAGATTATAAGGTTAACATTGTACCTACTATTACAACGGGAACAATCAGCGGTTCTCCTTTTTGTGCTGGTTCTTCGGTTTCGGTTCCATTTACGATCTCCGGAACTTTTACTTCGGGGAACCTGTTTGCCGCGCAATTGTCGAACTCAAGCGGTAGTTTTGCCGCTCCTGTCAATATTGGAACCTTGACATCCGTCATCGCAGGAACCATAACCGGACTTATTCCGGCAGGTACAGCTTTCGGATCAGGATACCGGGTTCGTGTGGTGAGCAATACACCTGTGCTGACAGGAACGGACAACGGAACGAATTTAACAGTGAATCCTATTTCTTCCGCACCTTCCGCACCCGGATCACTCATCTGTATTGGAACCGGTACCACTTTAACTGCTTCCGGAGCAGTAGCGGGCGACAAATATATCTGGTACAATGCAGCAACCGGTGGAACGGTTCTGAAAACCAGTACAAATAATACAGACAATACTTTTACAACACCCACTCTTGCTTCAACGACCAATTATTGGGTTTCGATAGTTGTTCCGAGTGGATGTGAAAGTCCACGTACACCAGTTACGGCAACTTTGCCAGATGTTTCAGCTGACAATCAAAATGCGGCAGGAAGCAATACATGGGTTGGTCACGTATATGATGGTACCAATCAGCCGGTGGCGAATAGCGGAATTTTTAGTAATTATTATGGGAGTTATACTGAACCGGAACTGTTTGATCAGAGTTTTGGTGGATCGACCAATTGTTTTTCAATTTCATCCGGCTCGTCCAATCCTTCTGCCCGGTCTATATATACGGAAACATTCTCGGTCCGTTACCGGATGAATTCTAACAAAAAGGGATTATATGTTGCCGATCTGGGTTCGGATGACGGAACCAGACTGACTGTGGATGGAGCGCTTCTGTATAATAATTGGAGCGACCAGGGTTTTGTTTCCCGTCCACGTGTATTGATGAACCTTACCGGAGCGAGTTCACTGGTTTATGATTTTTATGAAAACGGAGGTGGCAATCAGGCGGTATTTCAGAACCTGAACCTGGTATTCGCCAATACGCTTAATGTCAATCTGGCGCAGAATATTTGTCTGGGGAGCAGCGGTTTGGCTATCAGCGGGAACGTTTTTGGAACTTTGCCTTCAGGAATTACAGTTCCCGGAACCGGCTACCAGTGGGCCTACAGCAAAATATCGGCTTCGGGGCCGTGGACCGATATTTCAGGAGCGACGTCAGCAACTTATTCTCCATCATCAGCTGTAGCTCCTTTAAATTCAGCCGGAACGTATTACCTCATCAGAAAGGCCATTCTTTCCAGTGTCAATAATGTTTCGCCAAATCCGTATCTGGCAACGAATGAATCGAATGCGGCAATTATCACTGTTAATGCAATTTTGCCGGTTAGTGTCACGATCGCAGCTTCGGCGAATCCGGTTTGTGCCGGTACTGGTGTTACTTTTACTGCAACGCCGGTAAATGGGGGAACTACACCTTCATACCAGTGGAAACTGAATGGATCAAACGTGGGCACCAACAGTCCGACCTATGTCAATGCTTCGTTGGCTAACGGAAATAATGTTTCCTGCGTCCTTACTTCGAATGCGACCTGCACTTCAGGAAATCCGGCAACGTCCAATACCATTACCATGAGCATTACAGATACACCAACTGCTTATTCCGTAACTGGTGGCGGCAGCTATTGTTCAGGACTAATTGGTGTTGCTGTTGGCCTTGACAATTCTGAAAGTGGAGTAAACTATCAATTGTACCGTGGAACATCGGCAGTCGGATCAGCTGTCGGGGGTACTGGTTTTCCCATCTCGTTTGAGAACCAAACCGTTTCAGGAACTTATACTGTTCTGGCCATCCCTGCAAGTGGTTCATGTTCTGCAAACATGAGCGGAAGTGCAGTCATTAGTTCTGGTCCGGGGTTTCCTGATTTTACTGGTACAGTTACTGATGCGACTTGTCCTGACGCGACAGATGGAGCTGTGGAAATTCTAAATGTGGTGGATCCTGCTGTTGTATTTTCGAATGTGAATAACACGTATGTTGATCTTGGAGGCAATTTATTATCGAATTTAGGTCAGTTCACCATTGAAGGATGGGTGAAATTTAATAAATCAGATATCGGATCAAGGATGAGTTTGTTCGGACAGAATGATGTGATAGAATTCGGGTTTTCGAGTTCTACGGTGATCAATTGCTGGACAGCTTCGGGCGGAAGTACTTCGGTGGACCTGACTGCTTATCCTTCAGATAATGGATGGCACCATATTGCAGCAGTTGGGAATGGAGTTAGTATTACTCTTTATATTGATGGAAGTTCTGTAGCAAGTGGCGGAAATACAACTTCCAATTACGGGAACAATACTTCCTATACGTCCAAAATTGGTGGAGGGGTTTGGGATGCTACCGGTGGTTCATTTACCGGACAGATCGCTAAGGTCGGGTTTTGGAGTACAGCACTAAATACAATACAGCTGGCAGCTCTTGCATCAGGTTCTGATGCCTATGCCGGTTCTGAAAGTGAACTGATCGCAGGGTATAATTTTGCGGAAGGTTCAGGAATTTCTCTTTCCAGTTTACCTTCAGGCAATACAGGTACCCTGATTAATTTCCAGGATTGGGTATATTCAACGATTTATGACTGGACTAAAACCGGAGATAATTCATTTTCACAAACTACAAAAAATATTACAGGACTTTCGCCCGGCGAATATACTCTGGCTGTTACAAATGAAGGATGCACCAAATACAAGATTTATACAGTTAATTCTATTTATTTAGCAACGATCATTAGCAGCCAATCGACTTCAGCACAAACAGCTTGTGTCGGAGGATCATTCGCTCCGATTTCTGTGACAGCAACAGGATCAGGAACATTAACCTACCATTGGTATCGAAATGTGAATGCAGCCACCACTGGAGGAACTTCACTAGAGACAGAAAATGGTGCGCAAACAAGTACCTATACTCCACAAACCAGTTCTGCCGGAACAATGTTTTATTATTGCATAGTCACTGGTACATGCGGTTCATTCACCAGTGCGGTATCGGGGGCATTTATTGCCGAACCCATCCGTTGGACCGGTGCTGTAAATACTGATTGGAATACTCCCGGAAACTGGTCTTGTAATGTTGTTCCGGATTTAAGCTCCGATGTTATCATCCCGAATGTAACGAATCAGCCTGTTCTGAGTAGTGGAGATGCAGGAACTGTTAAAGATTTGACGATCAATACCGGATCATCACTGACCGTTGATGGAAATACCCTGCAGATTGCCGGAACGATTTCGAACAGCGGAACAATTACTGCTTCATCCGGAACGATTGAGATGAAAGGGTCTGCACCTCAGGTTATCGGTGCAGATGTGTTCTCGGGCAATACCATTCAGAATTTATACATAGAGAATCCTTCCGGAGTAAATTTACAGGGTTCGCTTATGGTGACCGGGATTGTTGCTGCAAACAGCGGAAATATTTCATCCAATGGAAATCTGACGCTTATTTCGACTGATGTACAAACGGCTCTCATTGATGGTGCCGGTTCTGGTGAAGTTCTGGGTAATGTCACGATGCAACGCTATCTGTCAAACGCATATGGATATAAATATTTCAGCTCACCATTCCAGTCTGCCACGGTGAATGAATTTACTGATGAGCTTGATCTGAATGCTTCTTTCCCGACTTTTTACAGTTACGACGAAAACCATCTCTCGTTAGCCGGTAACGATATGGCCGGATGGACAACATACACCGCGACAGATGGCAGTCTCAATCAACTGGAAGGTTATGCTGCGAATTTCGGATCAGTATCCGCAGCCCAAACGACAGCCCTGACTGGGATTGTGACAAATGGTCCGTTGCAAACAAGCCTGATGAATCACAACGGGATCTATACCAAAGGTTTTAATCTGGTGGGGAATCCTTATCCATCGCCAATTGACTGGAATGCTCCGGAGGGTTGGACGAAATCGAACATCGATGATGCGATCTATTTTTTCAATCCCGGGATTACCGATCAGTATACAGGGGTCTATTCCAGTTATGTCAATGGCGTTGAAACGGGTAATGGAACAAATTTGATTGCTTCTATGCAAGGGTTTTTTGTACATGTAACTAACGGCAGCTATCCGGTGAGTGGAATCTTGGGTGTGACGAATGCCGTTCGGACGAATAATTTTAATCCTTTATTTAAGAGCGCCAGAATTGATAATCGGGCAATTTTAGCCTTTTCAGCGAATTTTGAAAATAATCAGGTAATCGAAGATGAGGCTAAAATTTACTTTGACGATCAGGGCAGCTTAAGTTTCGATCGGAAACTGGATGCTTTAAAACTGAATAATACCGATGTTCTGGTTCCGAATATCTACACACTGACGCCTGATAATAAACAATTGTCAGTGAACTGTATGGCTACTCCGGTTGAAAATACCACCAGTATTCCCCTGGGTTTTTCAACATTAAGTGACGACTGGATGAACTTTGATGCAACAGATATTACCCAATTGCCCGCATTGCTGAATCTTTATCTGGTTGACACAGAGAAGGGGATTACCCAGGACTTGAAACTAAATCCGCAGTATCGTTTTTACCTGAAGGCTGGCGAATACAATCAACGATTTTCGTTGGTTTTCTCTTATACTGAAATCGATAACTCTTCAACAGTTGCGGAGAAACTATTTACTTTTTCACATTCGGCCAATCTATTGTTTGTAAAAGTGAACCTTCCATTAAATACCCGGGGCAGTTTAATGGTTACAACTATTTTAGGACAGGTCATTCTTCGAAAGGAAGTTTCCGAAAAGGAAACTGTTGAAATCAATCCAGACGTAAGTAGCAGCATTTTTGTGGTCACCGTAATATCGGGGAACAGAAAAGAATCTGAAAAAATTCTCATGCGAAAAAATTATGAATAGCCAAAATCAATATTTACGGATGAAAAGTCTGGTCATACCTGGATGCTTATTTTTCTTTATGATTCTGGTTTGTAATCCTGCGATTGCTCAGGAACAACCACCCAAACCTATTCAGGTTACCGTAAGCACCCTGCAAAATCTTAGCTTCGGATCGTTTATTCAAAGCGGAACCAGTGGCACAGTGACTGTAACTCCTGATGGATTGCGCACAGCAAGCGGGAACCTTATTCTACCTAATATGAGTTCGAATGTATCGGCAGCACTTTTTGATGTGGAAGCCTTGCCCGGAACTTTAATTACGATCCTGACCGGTCCTGACACACAATTAAGTGGAACTAATGGCGGGTTCATTTTTCTGACAGTTGGGCTTTCAAATACAGGTTCTCCATTTATTGCCACTAGTTCCCATACCGATGTATTCATCGGAGGCACGCTTACTGTGGGTGCGCTACTGGCGAACCCTGCCGGAGCATACAGCGGAAGTTTTCAGGTTACCTTTATACAGCAGTAATTACTTTGTTAATCGTATATGTTACATTTAATTAGTCGATCCAATGTCATTTACCGGACATTAAATCCCGTTTCCGGTTTTTTGATGTTCGGACTGACTCTGATTGGGCTGATAACACTTAATCCCTCTATTGGGTTTTCGCAGGAAGAATCAGACTATGACGAAATTTCGGTATTCCTGAATGTTCAGCGTGTAGGTGGAGCGGAAGTTGCGGCTGTGATACGCGATGAAACTGTTTTTCTTCCGGTCGTGGATATTTTTTCTTTCCTGAAGATTAAAGCAGATCCTTCGGAACAGCTTGATTCAGTTACCGGGTTTTTCATCAATCAACAAGCCACTTATTCGATCAGCCGGATCAACAATCGGATTACTTACCAGGGGAAAGTGTTTCAGCTTGAAAGTGGTGATATGATTAAAACAGAGACAAATCTGTACCTTAAATCGTCTTTTTTCGGACAAATATTTGGTTTGGATTGTGTTTTTAGTTTCAGAAGTTTATCGGTTTTGTTGAGCACGAAAATTGAGTTGCCCATTATCCGTGATATGCGGCAGGAACAGATGAGAGCAAATATCAGCCAGCTCAAAGGCGAGGTGGAAGCCGACACGATCATCGGAAGGAGTTATCCGCTTGTTCACTTCGGAATGGCTGATTGGTCTGTCATCTCCACTCAAGAGCTTCAGGGGTTGACAGATACCCGCCTGAACCTGGCGTTAGGATCGGTAATCGCTGGTGGTGAAGCCAATGTAGTGCTGAATTACAACAACAATACGCCTTTTCGCGAAAAACAACAGCAATATTTGTGGCGCTTTGTAAATAATGATCGACCTTTTTTACGACAAGTTATAGCCGGAAAAATATACACTCCGGTGACTTCCTCCATTTATGATCCGATTGTAGGCATTAAATTGACCAATACCCCAACAACTTACCGACGTTCGTTTGGAACCTACACCCTGAGCGATATCACTGAACCCAACTGGACCGTTGAGCTTTATGTCAATAATGTTCTGGTGGACTACATGAGTGCGGATGCTTCGGGTTTTTACAAATTTGAAGTTCCGCTGGTATATGGGAATTCAGCGATCACACTTAAGTTCTTTGGTCCATGGGGTGAGGAACGGATTAAAGAGGAAAACATAAGTATCCCATTTAACTTTTTGCCTCCAAAAGAATTGGAATACACCCTGAGTGCCGGTATTGTTGAGGATACCTTACGCAGCAGGTTCACACGTGCTACGCTTAATTACGGAATCAGCCGGCGGTTTACAGCTGGTGGTGGATTGGAATATTTATCCTCGGTTAAAACAGGTCCGGCAATGCCATTCGTAAGTGCTTCCTACCGTGTGCTTAGTGGCTTGCTGTTAAGTGGCGAATACACCTATGCGGTAAGAGTGAAGGGACTTCTTAGCTACAGGCTGCCATCCAATCTTCAGTTTGAATTAAATTACACCAAATATGAAAAGGGACAACAGGCAATTATTTACAATTACCTGGAAGAACGAAAGGCAGTCGTCTCTATCCCAATCAAAGGGAAGAATTTTTCTGCCTATTCGAGGCTGACGCTCAATCAGATTGTACTCCCCAATCTTAAAAATACAAATGCTGAAATGCTATTGTCGGGTACCCTTTTTGGGGTAAGCACCAATTTCACAACTTATTGCTTGTACACCGATTTGAGTGATCCTTATGTGTATAGTAATTTAAGTCTTGCTTTCCGGCTTCCGATGCACTTAACCGTTACTCCTCAGGTTCAGTACGAATATAACAGTGGTCAGCTGATTTCTGCCCGGGCAAACCTGGAAAAACCTTTGTTCAAGCACGGATTTTTAAATATGTCGTTCGAACAAAACTTCCGGAGTCATTCCAGAAGTATTGAATTCGGATTTCGCTATGACTTCTCATTTGCTCAGTCCGGACTTTCTGTTCGCAACAGCAACAACCAGACGACTATCGTAGAATCTGCCAGAGGCAGTTTGCTTTATGACCGGAAGACCAGATATCTGGGATCAAATAACCGAACCAACGTGGGGAAAGGTGCAATTACAATTCTTCCCTTCCTTGATGTAAACGGGAATGGCCTACGGGATCGTGGTGAACCTAAGGCAGCTGGTTTGCAATTTCGCGTCAATGGAGGAACAATAATCCGGAATGAAAAGGACACTACAATTCGGATTTTAGACCTTACTCCCTATACAAGTTATTTGCTTGAGCTCGACAAAAACAGCTTTGATAATATTGCCTGGCAGCTGAATAAGTTGACCATGAAGATTACAATCGATCCCAATCAGTTAAAAACGATTGAAGTTCCTGTTGCGGTGATGGCAGAGGTCGCCGGAACGGTTTACAGAGGATCGGAAGGCTTGGGGCGGATTCTGGTCTGCATTTACAGGGGTGATTCAATTCTGGTTGCGCGCACCTTAAGCGAATCGGATGGTTATTACAGTTATCTTGGCCTTAAACCAGGCAGCTATACTGTACGGATTGATCGGGAGCAACTGAAAACAATTCGGATGAAGTCTTCTCCGGAAGTCCTGAAGCTTAATGTTACCAGTACAGAGGAGGGTGATATTTTCGATGGTGTTGATTTCTATTTGAGTTCTTCGGAAGAAACGGGTTCTGTTACTGCTGATACTTTGTCTCTGCTTATTCCAGAACCGGAACCTGTTGATACGGTGAATTCAACTTTCCCTTCTTCAAGTATTTCTGAGCATAACGCAGCTTTGACAATACCCGATGTTTTGCCTGAGGAATCTTCTCCTGTTCCTGGTAAACAGGCCGGTGTTGAAGCCAGTCAGGCCTATTTACTTAAGGGTATGGATTATCAGGTAATTGATTATGAAGGTGACGCGGTTCAGTTCTGTGCGAGTAGAAACAAGTTTACGGTGATCGAATTGCAGAAAAAGCTGAATAAAGTCTCCGGAAAATCGTCAATTGTGGTTTTCGAAGATGGATTGTATAAGTTACGTATTGTCGGATTTTCTAGCCGCATATTGGCTCGCGAGTTTGCTTCAGGTCTGGCTGAATTCGGTTTCCAGGACCCCTACATCCTGGTTGTTGAACCGCATTGTTCCGTTCAAATCGGAGTGTATGATAAAGAAGAAGATGCCATGAAAGCGCTGTTCGGATTAAGTGAACGTTACCGGGAAAATGCAGTGGTCATTTTCCGGAATCAGATTTACCAATTGCGGATCAACGGTATTTATTTCAACTGAAAAGCATGTCCTCGCTGACAGCAGGAGATGCCGCTGTGTGTATGTTCACTCTAAAGTTGTTGCAGTATTTGATCCGATTTCTTTTTCTTAGTCTTTTACCAGCTTATATTTTTCAATTTTGGCATTCAGGGTCGGTCGGGTAATGTCCAGAATCCGCGAAGCCTCCAGTTTATTCCAATTAACTTCATCAAGTATTCGCTTGATCTGGTATTTTTCCATCTCGGCAAGTGAACGGAATTGGATTTCCTGCGTCAAAACCGGAACATCTGTATATCCTCTTGTGTTTAGCGTGATGTTGCGCATTTCGAGTACATCGCTTTTTGACATGACAATAGCCTGAAGAATTGTATTTTCAAGTTCCCGGACATTCCCTAGCCAATCGTGTACCTGTAACATCTCAATGACTCCCTCTTCGATTTTTACGACATTCTTATTGAACCGCTTATTTAGTTTATGAAGGAAATGGATGACCAGGTCCCGGATGTCATCCTTTCTTTCCCGCAAGGGAGGAAGGTTGATGGTGAATACCTTCAGCCGATAATACAGATCTTCCCTGAATTTTCCTTCCTGAATCAAGTTTTCCAGGCTCTTGTTTGTCGCTGAAATTATCCGTGCTTTCATCGGAATAACTTCTTCTCCGCCAACCCGTTCAAATTCAAGTTCCTGAATAACCCGTAAGAGCTTCACCTGAGTATTTAAGGAAATTTCCGAAATTTCGTCTAAAAAGATAGTTCCCTCACCGGCCAATTCAAATTTGCCTTTTTTATCGCGCACTGAACCTGTAAAAGATCCTTTTACATGTCCGAAAAGTTCGCTTTCAAGCAGTGTCTCAGTCAGAGCACTGCAATTCACAATCACCAGAGGCTTATTAATCGTGATGCCTGAATAATGAATTAATCGTGCAATTAATTCTTTTCCAGTACCTGTTTCTCCCTGGATTAAAACGTTTACCTTATTGAGTGAAATACGTCCAATATTCTTGAAGATTTCTTTCATCTTCGGATTTTTCCCAACCAGAATATTGTCTTCGAGCATATTCGCACTCGGCATATCTAATTTTAATACCTTATTCAGCTTCAAACTGACTTTAACCGAATTTAGAGCCAGACGGATAACTGTTTTGAGCTGATTGGGATCAACTGGTTTTTCGAGAAAGTCAAAAGCGCCCAACTGAATCGATTTGATCGTTAGGACAACATCACCAAAACCGGTAAGTAAAATAACCGGAAGACCTATGTTTAATTCTTGTATTTGGCTAAGTACTTCTATTCCATTCATTCCAGGCATTTGGAAGTCAGTAATTACTAAATCAGGATGTTCCGTATGAACGAGTTGCAAGCCTGTTTCCCCATTCTCTGCCTCAATAACAATATAACCAGCTTTGTTGATAATTTCTTTTAAAACCATCAAATTCAGTCTGTCGTCATCAATGATCAATATTTTTTCCATGAAACGAATACGTTAATTCAATCAAGATTCAATCTCCCCAGCTAAAAAAAATTAACATATTGGAAATTTCACTGCATAAAAGCAAATGTACATTAATATGTATAAATGTGGGTTTTTCAATACTTTTAATTTCATCTTTTTCAGGTTTGCTGATGCTCTTTCCTGAATTCCATCGGACTTTGGCCCGTTTTTTCCTTGAAAATCCGGGAGAAATAGAAATATGATTCAAATCCAAGACCGAAGGCAATTTCCTTGAAGCTTTGATCGGTTGAGACCAACAGATCTTTTGCTTTTTGAATCCGGAGTGATAAATGATACTGGGTCGGCGAAATTCCTGTGTATTTCCGAAACATTTGCCTGAAATAGGAATAGCCTACATTAAGTTCGGTGGCCAGTCTTTCGATATTTACATTGGTGTTTAGATTTTCCCTAAAATACAGGCAGGCTTTCCTGATTTTTCGTTCGATGGTTTTTCCGGCAAATTCCTGATTGCGCACCACTGACAGAATTTTACTCAGCATCAGAATCGTTTTTGCGGCGCAAACCTGTTGATGGCCTGTTTTCTCATCTTTTACCTGCTGAATAATTTCGAAAAACAATTTAAGCAGACTTTCCTGAAAGCCGACGTACAAGACCGGTTTTCCAGCCTGAAAAAATCCTTCCTGAAACAGCTGAGAACAAAAATCTCCGTTAAAACCGATGTAATGTTCATTCCATCCCTTGTTCGGATCAGGTTTGTATCGATGCCACATGCCTGGCCGAAGGATTAACATCGAACCCGGTTCAACCTGAAACTGACCATCAGATGACTCAAATATCCCTGATCCTTCAGTAATGTAATTGATTTGGTATTCCTGAAGCACTCGTCCTTTCTCCCAGGTGAAAAAATAACCGCTCGGATGTACCCGCGGTGGATAACCCAGTGATGGCGGGATTTGTGCATAACCGGCAACGGTAAGGTATAAACCCCATTCTTTATCCAGCGGTCCGGCATTGATGTATTTTACAAACGATTCGTTCGGCATAGTGTCATTTTGTGCAAATCAAGAATCATTTCACATATTGATTAGCTATAAATCATACGTATCTTTACATTTACAAAAATAGAAATAAAAGTCATAAAAGATAAAATTGTCTTTTAAAAGACTTTATCTCAAAGATTTTTACTGGTTTTGAACGAATGCGTGATAACATTTTAAACCATGGAGATCATTACTAAATTTAACTAAACAAAATTATGAATGCATTATTAGGGATTATTTTTCACGCCCTTGGCGGCGGCGCTTCGGGAAGTTGGTATATGCCATATAATTGGGTGAAAAAATGGCGCTGGGAAGTCTATTGGATTACTGGTGGACTTTTCTCGTGGTTTATCATGCCATTAGTTGCTGTTTTGTTGACGATTCCTGACTGGCAGGGGATTTTACAAGCAACTCCGGGAAGCATTATTCGCAATACCTATATTATGGGTTTGCTGTGGGGAGTTGGAGGTCTGACTTACGGACTGGCTATTCGCTACCTTGGTATGTCGCTTGGTAACTCAGTACTGCTGGGTATTACGGCTGTAGTTGGTTCGCTGGGATTGCCAATTTTGCGGAATGTCCCCGGGATTGCTGAAATACTACCTGACGGACTATCGTTCACCGATTTGTTTAGTACTACAGGCGGACGAATCGTTATACTCGGTATACTCATTTTAATAGTCGGAATTATCCTCAGCGGAAGCGCCGGAATTCGGAAGGATCATGACCTGGGCAAAAATAAAGAGGGAGTTAATAGTGAATTCAAGCTGTCTAAAGGATTACTGATTGCTGTTGTTTCAGGTGTTTTAAGCGCATTCTTCAGTTTTGGAATAGATGCAGGGAAAGAAATGTCAGCCATTGCCAGATCATTGGCTGTGGAACAGGGCTATTCTTTTGTAACCGAAACTGAAGGCGGGTTCAAATACCTCTTCGAAAACAACATCATTTTTTTTGTAATTCTCTGGGGAGGCCTTACCACCAACTTGATTTGGACAACCGCCCTGATTTTCAAAAACAAAACAGGTGGTGACTTCATTGACAAGAAAACGCCGCTTTTGAGCAACTACCTTTTCTGTGCCCTGGCCGGAACTACCTGGTTTCTACAATTCTTTTTCTACGGTATGGGCGAAACCAAAATCGGTAACGGAGCCAGTTCATGGACTCTTCACATGGCCACAATCATTCTAACGGCCAACCTTTGGGGTTTCTACCGGAAAGAATGGAAAGGCGTTTCAAGAAAAACCTACAATATGATTCTTTTTGGTATTGGCGCAATTCTTTTGTCGGTTATTATTATCGGAGTCGCCAAATGGTTATATCCTGAATTAAATGCCCTCGGATAATGATACGACTTGCTTTCAAAATGTACCTCAATGAGGGACAAAAAGAAGAATATAAAAAACGGCACAATCAACTTTGGGCTGAACTGCATCAGCTTCTGAAAGATTCCGGAGTAAGTGAATACTCCATATTTTTGGATGAGGAAACCAATACTTTATTCGCTTTTCAGAAAGTAAATAGCGATGGTGGCTCTCAGGATTTGGGACAAACAGAAATTGTACAAAAATGGTGGGCTTTTATGGCCGACATCATGAAAACGAACCCAGATGATTCTCCGGTTTCTAAACCGCTGGAAGAATTATTTTATATGGAATAAAATAAACCAAATCAACTTTAGCATTATGAAAAAAATTGTTCGATTAATACATTTATGCATGTTGTTTTTGTTTGTAGCGGGTGCAAATTCTTTTGCTGCTCCTAAAACTGAAGTAAAAGAACTGATTTGTGAATATCATACCAACCCAATTGGCATCGATATTCAAAGTCCGCGCCTTAGCTGGCAAATTGGATCAGATGAAAACAACTTCCTTCAAACAGCATACGAAATCAAAGTAACCGATCAAACGGCAAAAGGGAAGTTGATCTGGACTTCAGGAAAAGTCAATTCGGCTCAATCGGTGAATGTAGTATACGGCGGACCAGCATTAAAATCGATGCAACGAGTATACTGGCAGGTACGAATTTGGGATAACAAAAATAAAGTAAGCGGATGGAGCACACCTGCTTTTTGGGAAATGGGCATCATCGAACCCGAATTATGGAAGGCATCGTGGGTGACTCTCGGTTCTGAACCTGATGTCAAAGAATCGAAGCCAAGTCAGTATTTCAGGAAAGATTTTTCGTCTGAAAAGAAAGTGAAATCGGCCCGTGTTTACGTTACTTCTCTTGGCCTTTACCAATTGTTCCTGAATGGTGAAAAAGTGAGTTCAGACTTGTTTACCCCGGGATGGACGAGTTACAACAAACGTATTCAATATCAGACTTACGATGTGACTTCGCAGATTCGACAGAAGAATACAATTGGCGCCATTGTTGGCGACGGCTGGTATCGCGGGAACATTGGCTGGGGTAATCAGAACGGTTATTACGGACATAAACTGGCTTTTTTGGCTCAGCTTCAGATAAATTATACCGACGGAACCAGCGAAACAATCCTAACTGATTCGGATTGGAAAACAACGACTGGGCCAATTTTATTGTCCGATATCTACAATGGCGAAATTTACGATGCCAGAAAAGAAATGCCAGGTTGGGCAAATACTGGATTCGATGACAGCAAATGGGAAACCGCTTCTATCCTCAATCATTCAAAAAAAGTTCTGATTGCACCTCAAGGTGCAGTAGTGAAAGTGATTCAGGAAATAAAACCCATAAAACTAATTACAACTCCTAAAAATGAAACTGTTTTCGACATGGGACAAAATATGGTCGGATGGGTAAAACTTCGTGTTCAGGGTAAAAAAGGAGAGCAGATAACTTTGAAATTTGCCGAGGTTTTGGATAAAGAAGGTAATTTTTATACCGACAATCTTCGAAGTGCCAAAGCTACAGATGTATACATTCTAAAAGGCGATGGAGAGGAAACTTACGAACCTTATTTTACTTTTCACGGATTCAGGTTTGTTAAAATCGAAGGAATAAACGGTCAACCTTCGCTGGATATGATAACCGGTGAGGTTATTCATTCAGATATGGCACCTACCGGTTCGTTTACCTGTTCCGATCCAATGATTAATCAGCTTCAGCACAACATTCAATGGGGCCAAAAAGGTAATTTTCTGGATGTTCCGACCGATTGTCCTCAACGCGATGAGCGTCTGGGATGGACCGGAGATGCTCAGGTTTTCAGTATGACTGCAGCTTTCAATTTTAACGTAGCACCGTTCTATACCAAGTGGATGAAAGATGTAGCTGCCGATCAGTTACCCAATGGTCGTGTTCCTCATGTCATTCCTGATGTGTTAAATGGAGATGGTGGCTCAACGGCTTGGGCTGATGTTTCTGTTATTGTTCCGTGGACAACCTATTTGGTTTATGGAGATAAGAAAATTTTGGAGGTTCAGTATCCAAGTATGAAAGGCTGGGTAGATTATATGAAGAGCAGAGCCGGTGATGATAATTTATGGACCGGCGATACTCATTTTGGTGATTGGCTGGCGTTTGCCACAAACCGATCTGACTACCCGGGAGCAACTACCGAAAAAGATCTGATTGCAACTGCGTATTATTCTTATTCATCAGGCTTGCTTGCAAAAATTGCCGGTATTATTGGTCAGAATGATGATGCTAAAAAATATGCACAACTTTCCGAAGATATTAAAAAAGCCTTCCAGAGCGAATTTGTGACACCTTCCGGAAGGTTGGTTTCGCATACTCAGACAGCATATTCGCTTGCTCTTGCTTTCGATCTTTTGCCTGAAGATCTGATTCCGAATGCTGCTGAATATCTTGCTAATGATGTGAAAAAGATGGGGCATCTCACCACTGGTTTTGTGGGAACTCCGCTGTTGTGCAAATCACTTTCGGCTCACGGATACGATAGTCTGGCCTTCATGCTTTTGAACCGCAAGGATTACCCATCGTGGTTATATCCGGTAACTCAGGGTGCCACTACCATCTGGGAACGTTGGGATGGTCAGAAACCTGATGGTACTTTTCAGGATGTGGGCATGAATAGTTTTAACCATTATGCTTACGGAGCGATTGGTGAATGGCTTTACCGTTATGTGGCTGGTATGGATATCGATCCTGAAATTCCGGGGTACAAGCACATTTTACTTGAACCGCACGTTGGCGGAGGATTGACCAATGCCGACGCAGAGTTTACTTCGCTTTATGGAAAAGTAAAATCGGCCTGGAAAATTGATGGAGATGACTTTATATATGAAGTGACAGTTCCTGCAAATACTACTGCTACTGTTACTTTACCAGCAATTTCATCTGATAATCTGAAGATGAACGGACAGTTGTTAACTCCGGAAGTAAAGTTGACTCTGAAAACATCGGATAAAAATGTATCCCTGAATATTGGTTCAGGAAATTATACGTTTCGGTATCCAATGAAATAGGTATCTCTGGAGGAGTCCGAAATAAATAGCCCCGTGTATGAAAAGTCCGCATTCTTAAATGCTTTTTTAATACAAAAGCACTATGCATCAGTATACAAGCGATAATAAGAAAGAATTAAAATCAAATAGGATGAACAAGGAAAGAATAGAAAAAGCCTATCAATTGGCCAAAGAAGAATACGCTGAATTGGGCGTAAATACGGATTCCGTATTGCAAAAAATGAATGATGTGGTTATCTCGCTGCACTGCTGGCAAACTGACGATGTGGGAGGTTTTGAAACTCCTGATGCAACGCTTTCCGGTGGTGGAATTCAGGCCACTGGTAATTACCCGGGAAAAGCGACAACCATTGAGGAAATGCGTGCCGATCTGGAGAAAGTATTAGCACTTCTTCCGGGGAAACAACGTTTGAATCTTCATGCCATTTATGGCGATTTTAAAGGCGAATTGGTCGATCGCGATCAGATTGAGGTGAAACACTTTCAGAGTTGGATTGACTGGTGTAAAGTACAGGGAATCGGAATGGATTTTAATGCCACTTGTTTTTCGCATCCCAAAGCTGCCGATGGTTTTACACTTTCAAGCAAAAATGAAGAGAATCGTAAATTTTGGGTGGAACACGTAAAACGCTGCCGTGCCATTTCTGCTGAAATCGGAAAACAGCTTGGAACAGCTTGTGTGCACAATACATGGATTCCGGACGGATCGAAAGATACTCCGATTGATCGTAACGGACATCGTGTATTACTTAAAAAATCGCTGGATGAAGCGATGGCTGTTGACTATCCGAAATCGCAGATGAAAGATGCAGTGGAAAGTAAGCTGTTCGGTATCGGGGCTGAATCGATGACTGTCGGTTCTCATGATTTCTACCTTGGATATGCTATCAAAAACAACAAGCTGATTTGTCTGGATAATGGTCACTTTCATCCTACCGAACAGGTGGGCGACAAGATTTCGGCTGTTTTGCAGTTTATCGATGAATTGTTGCTGCATGTTACCCGTCCGGTACGTTGGGACTCAGATCATGTGGTTACCCTGAACGAAGATTTGCAGTTGATTGCTTCCGAAATTATACGGAATAATTTCCTCAATCGTGTTAATATCGGACTCGATTTCTTTGATGCCTCGATTAACCGTATTGGTGCCTATGTCGTTGGAACGCGTGCCACACAGAAAGCATTTATGATAGCCATGCTCGAACCTACAAAATCATTGCTTGAACTGGAAGAAGCCGGAAATAATTTTGAACGCCTGGCTACACTCGAAGAATTAAAAACCAAACCGTTCAGCGCGGTATGGGATTATTATTGCTTACAACAGGATGTTCCGGTCGGAACGGATTATATCGCTGAAATTCAGCAATATGAAAAAGATGTTTTAAGTAAACGATAAAAAAGATGTTTGTGATATTGATGGGCGATTGCTGATTTGAAAAATTAGCAATCGCCCTTTTTTTAATCAAGGTATATCTTCCAGATTGATCTATATAAACCGAATAAAAAAAGCCCTGAACTAAAAATTCAGGGCTTTTTTTATTATTTCAGGAGAAATTAATCGGGTAAATATCCGCGAATAATTCCACGTTTCGAGTCTTTGATGAATAACAGAATTTCGTCACGTTCAGTTGATGCAGGCATTTCAGCCTCGATAACTTCAACTGCCTGTGAGATATTCAGACCTTTCTGATAAATGTAACGATATATTTCCTGAACCTCGCGGATTTTTTCGTTGGTGAAATTACGACGTCTCAAGCCGATTGAATTGATACCAACATAAGAAAGAGGTTCACGTCCGGCTTTGATGAAAGGCGGAATATCCTTGCGAACCAGCGAACCTCCTGAAACCATAACGTGAGGGCCAATATGTACAAACTGATGTACAGCTACCATTCCTCCCAAAATTGCCCAGTCATCAATAATAACTTCTCCGGCAAGCTGTGTGCTGTTTACCAGAATTACATTGTTGCCAACAATACAATCGTGTGCAACGTGTACATAAGCCATTAGGAGGCAATTGTTGCCTATCACTGTTTTCCCTTTTACCGAAGTTCCGCGGTTTATAGTTACAAATTCACGGATGGTAGTGTTGTCGCCGATTTCAACGGTCGTATATTCACCCTTAAATTTCAAATCCTGAGGTGTAGCTCCGATTACTGCTCCCGGGAAAATGCGGCAGTTTTTACCAATGCGCACTCCTGGCAAGATAGTCACGCTTGATCCTATCCGGGTCCCTTCTCCGATGATGACATCTTTGTCGATCGACACAAAAGGTTCAATAACCACGTTTTCGGCTACGTTTGCTTCGGGGTGTACGTAAGCTAATGGTTGTTTCATTTCTATACTGTTTTCTGTTTAATTAACTTTCACAATCTGGGCCATATAGTCGCCTTCGGCAACAATTGAATCACCCACATAACAAAGACCACGCATTTCGGCAATTCCGCGTCGAATGGGTGTTGTGAGTACTACTTTAAGAACAATAGTATCTCCGGGTACTACTTTTTTTCTGAATTTGACATTGTCAATCTTCATAAAGTAGGTTGAAAATTTTCCCTGCATTGACCGAAGTACAAAAATACCTCCGGCCTGAGCCATTGCTTCTACCAGTAAAACTCCTGGCATTACAGGTTCGTCGGGGAAATGTCCCTGAAAAAATGGTTCGTTAGCTGTTACATTTTTGACTCCAACGATGTAATCTTTCTGAACATCTATAATTTTGTCGACCAGCAGAAATGGGAATCTGTGAGGAAGCAGTTCTTTGATTTTATTTACATCCATAATCACCGGAGAATTTTGATTGTAAACCGGTGCCCTTTCTCTGGATTGTTCCTTCTGAATGGCCTTTTTGAGCATCCTGGCAAATTCCGTATTGGCACTATGACCAGGTTTCGTGGCTATGATGCGACCTTTAATTCTTTTCCCAGCCAGTGTCAAATCGCCAATTACATCGAGCAGCTTATGACGGGCACACTCGTTATCGTATTGAAGTTCAATATTATTCAGTATTCCGTGTGATTTAACCTCAACCCGTTCGTGATTGAACAGATCGGCAATCCGGTCGAGTTCAGCCTGTTCTACCGGACGATCCATGATCACGATAGCACTGTCCATATCTCCACCTTTTACCAGATTGTTATTCAATAAAAACTCAAGTTCGTGCAAAAAGACAAAGGTGCGGCAGTTGGCAATCTCAGACTTAAAAGCAGACAGCGAATTCAATGATGCATACTGGTTGTTCAGAACTGAAGAATCAAAGGATATTAAAATATTGAGATTATAATCGTTATCGGGTAAAGCTATAAGTTCCGAGCCTGTTTTTTCATTTTTATAAATAATCGGTTCGGTAATCACATAGTATTCGCGGTCGGCATCCTGATCTACAATTCCAGCTTCTTCAATAGCCTGCACAAAAAAGCGGGCGCTACCATCTAAAATCGGAACTTCCTCGTTGTCTATTTCTATCAGTACATTGTCGAGATCCATTCCGGTTAAGGCGGCCAGACTGTGCTCTATGGTGCTGATGCGGGCTCCCTGGCTTTCAATTACTGTCCCGCGCGAAGTGTCTACAACATAGTCAGCACTGGCATTGATTACCGGTTTGTGATCCAGATCTATACGTTGAAATTTAAATCCTGAGTTAACCGGAGCTGGTTTAAAAGTCATGTTTACCAAACAATTGGTATGCAGTCCTTTACCGCTTATTGAGAATTCTTTTGCTAATGTTTTTTGTTTAACTATCATTCCTGTTTCTATTGTTCTCCAAACTTGGTTTTAATCTGCGCTACTTGTTTTTCCAGGTTAATTACCTGTTGTCTTAATTGTGGAAGGTTGCGGAATACAGCAAAAACTTTTGCAGCAAGAGCAATATCCATAGCAGGCGCACCTAAAACCGTTTTATTTGACTTTATATTGTTCGAAACACCAGATAAGGCGCCTAAATTAACATTATCGCCAATTGAAAGATGGCCGGCAACTCCAACCTGACCTCCAAAGCGGCAGTTCTTTCCTATTTTTGTTGAGCCTGCAATACCTGTCAGTGCAGCCATTACGGTGTTTTCGCCAATCTCAACGTTATGCGCTATCTGAACCAGATTGTCGATTTTTGTTCCTTTCCGGATAATCGTTGATCCCATGGTCGCACAATCGATGGTGGCGTTGGCTCCAATTTCGACTAAATCTTCCAAAATGACATTTCCAACCTGCGGAATCTTTTTATACGTACCATCTTCTAGGGGTGCAAATCCGAACCCATCGGCTCCGAGTACAACTCCGGAATGAATAATACAAGCTTTACCAATCTTGGTTTCCGCATAGATTTTTGCTCCTGAAAACAAAATGCTGTCGTCTCCAATGGTGCTGTTGTCTCCAATATATACCTGAGGATAGATTTTGACATGATTCCCGATTCGTACGTTTTTCCCAATGTACGCAAAAGCGCCAATGTAAGCATCGGTGCCAACTGTTGCTGTGTCATCAATGTACGAAGGATTTTCAATTCCTGTTTTACTCCCTTTCGCCTGCTGGACCAGTTCAAGCAGCGATGCGAAAGCTTTGTAGGCATCGGGGACTCTGATCAATGTAACCTTAACTTCAGACTCCAGTTCGAAGTCTTGATTCACAATAATGATTGAAGCTTCGGTTTCGTAAATGTATTTATTGTATTTCGGATTAGAGAGGAAAGCTAATGTTCCGGGTTTCCCTTCTTCAATTTTGGATACCTCTGAAACTATAGTGTTGGGATCACCTTCAACTGTACCTTCCAGAAAATCAGCTATACTTTGAGCTTTGAATTCCATAAATTCGTTTTCTATTTGCCGTGCAAAAATAGTTTAAATTACTTAATGTCCAATTCTTTCGGATAACAGATGAAATATTTCCTCACGGTTTCAGAAAAAACAGAGAGATTTATATCGGAGGCATCAGCTATATCGCTTACCTTATTGTTTTTGAAGAGTACGTTAATTTTTTCGCTGGAAGCCTTGTTGTATGCACTGTTTGAGATTGTATCAGAAATTAGGAAATAGTGCATCACTTCATCGCACACATCAAATTGATCGCATATTTTCTCTTTTAGTAAGGCAATTTTTTGTTCCGGAATTGGCTTTTTGCTAATCTTTACCTTATATAAACGCCGGTTAATAATACATCTGGCCAGATAAGATAATACTGTATCCGGGTGATTCTGCCACTCTTTAATGGATGCAATAATGTCGTTGTCGTCCAGATTGACGAACAAATCCATAACTGGTCGTCCGTCAACAGGGCGATTGAAAATAAAATCGTCCAGGATTATTTCGTTGGATAAAAAAGCTTTCAGTACCGGTGTCGCAAATAATTCGACACCTTTTAGTGCCAGCTCGCGCGCACGTGCGAGTACATTCACCAGGAGGTACTCAGCTGACAAAACTGTTTTATGCAAATAAACCTGCCAGTACATCAGCCTGCGTGAAATCAGGAAGTTTTCAACCGAATAAATTCCCTTGTATTCAACAACCAATTCATCGTTTTTTACATTCAGCATTTTCACAATGCGTTCAGCACTTATGACTCCTTCCGAAACTCCTGAAAAAAAACTGTCGCGGCTCAGATAATCGAGTCTATCCATATCGAGTTGGCTTGAAACCAGCTGATGCAGGAAATGTTTAGGATACTGGTCGGTAAAAACGCGGATGGCCAGTTCAAGTTTACCGTCAAACTGACGGTTTAGTTCCTCCATTAGTAGAAGTGAAATGCGTTCGTGTGAAACACCTTGTACCAGTGTGTTCTCAAGTGTATGAGAGAATGGCCCGTGACCGACGTCGTGCAACAGAATGGCAACGGTTACTGCATCCGCTTCGTTTTCTGTTATTTCCTGACCTTTAAGCCGGAGGATCCCAATGGCTGAACGCATCAGGTGAACTGCCCCCAAAGCATGTTCAAAACGGGTGTGGTTGGCTCCCGGGAATACCATACAGGATAATCCCAACTGCTTGATTCTGCGGAGTCGCTGAAAATAAGGGTGTTCAATTAAATCAAAGACGAGCTCGGAGCGGATACTGATAAAACCAAAAACAGGATCGTTGATTATTTTTTTCTTATTTGTTTTCAAAATATTAAATATCTAAGTGCAAGTTCATTCTTTGCAAAAATAGAAAAGTTTTTGTTAGGCAGACTTTTTGAAAAATCATCATTATTTAGAATTTTGGTTGTTAATCAGAAACCTTAACGAATTGATTTTGACAATTTAATTAAAATTACTATTTTTGTGCCAATATTTTGGGAAAACCAGAGGTAGGGGATCGAAAGTCCCCTATTTTATTACAGAAATATGATCGACAAAGTAAAAATAGCAGAATTTGTAAACGAAACACTTACTGAGGACCAGTTTCTGGTTGATGTAACTGTTTCATCCAGCAATGTGATCCATATCATGGTTGACAGTGATACCGCTATTCCTATTAGTCAAATTGTCGAAATCAGCAGGTTTGTTGAAGGCAATCTGGATCGGGAAATTGAAGATTTTGAATTGTCCGTTTTTTCTGCCGGATTAAGTGAACCTTTCAGGTTGGTTCGTCAGTATAAGAAAAATATTGGCACCGAAGTCGAAGTATTGCTTGCCAGCGGTCTGAAATTCGCTGGTATGCTCACAAAGTCTGATGATCTGGGAATTGATCTGGAGATCACAACAAAAGAAAAATCCGAAGGATCAAAAAAGAAGGAACTTGTAACAAGAGTTCATTCTTTTGAATATTCAGAGATTAAAGAAGCAAAAAGAATTTTAAAATTTTAAAACGGGACGAGATGGAGACTCTTAATCTTATCGACACCTTTGCTGAATTTAAGGAACTAAAAAACATCGACCGCGCGACTATGATGAGCGTTTTGGAAGATGTTTTCAAAAATGTTCTGGAAAAAACATACGGCACGGATGAGAACTTCGATGTGATTATTAACATCGATAAAGGTGACTTTGAGATTTGGCGAAACAGAGAAATTGTTGCTGATGAGGATTTTGAAGATCCGAACAGGCAAATTACACTGAAGGAAGCCAAAAAAATTGATGCAGCTTTTGAAATTGGAGAAGAAGTAACCGATGAGGTGAAACTTGCCCATTTTGGTCGCAGGGCCATTTTGAATTTGCGTCAAAATCTTGCCAGTCGCATTATGGAGCTTGAAAAAGACCATATTTTCAATAAGTACAAAACAAAAATTGGTGACATTGTTACCGGCGAAGTTTATCAGGTTTGGAAAAAAGAAATATTGATTCTGGATGACGAAGGGAATGAACTTATTCTTCCCCGAACCGAACAGATTCCTTCCGATTTTTTCAGAAAGGGAGATAATTTACGTGCCGTTGTTTATAAGGTTGAATTGCGCAATAACAATCCGCTTATCATTCTTTCCCGAACATCGACCGTTTTCCTTGAACGCTTGTTTGAACTTGAAGTTCCTGAAATTTTTGATGGTTTAATCACAATCAAAAAAATTGTAAGGGTACCGGGCGAAAGAGCTAAGGTTGCCGTTGAGTCATACGACGAACGAATCGACCCTGTTGGTGCTTGCGTAGGAATGAAAGGATCACGTATTCATGGCATTGTTCGTGAATTACGGAACGAAAATATTGATGTTATTAATTTTTCGGCCAACACGCAGTTGTTTATACAGCGCGCGTTAAATCCGGCCAAAGTTTCATCCATCAAATTGCATGAAGACACCAAAAGAGCTGATGTTTATCTGAAACCCGATGAGGTTTCGATGGCAATCGGAAAAGGTGGCTTGAACATCAGATTAGCCAGTCAGCTGACCGGTTATGAAATCGATGTTTACCGCGAGGTTGCACAGGACGATGAAGATGTGAATTTGGACGAATTTTCCGATGAAATTGAAAGCTGGGTGATTGACCAATTGAAATCAATTGGCTGCGATACGGCTAAAAACGTATTAAGCCTTACCCGGTCAGAGCTAATCAAAAGAACCGACCTCGAAGATGAAACTATCGACGAAGTTCTTAGAATACTGAAAAACGAATTTGAATAAAATGAAAAATTTATTCAAATTATTGTATGAAAATTAGGGCATTTTAGATTTTGAATGTAAAATTGCATCATCGTTAATTCCTTAGAAATTATTTTGAGGTTTATTTAACTGAGTGGGTTTATGGTTATAGGTAGTATAAAACGACTAAGTAAAGTAGCACGGGATTTTAATGTTGGTATTTCAACCATCGTTGATTTCTTGCACAAGAAAGGATTTGATATTGATACAAATCCGAACAACAAGATTACGGATGACGCATTTCATCTTCTTGAAAAAGAATATAAAGGAGATGTTAGCCTGAAAAAAGAGTCAGAAAAAATCAATCTGAAAAGTCATCGGGGTGCAAAGGAATCTCTCTCTCTTGAGGATGTGAAAGATTCAAGTCATAAGCCCGTTGATGAGGATTTTGAAGAAGAGGTAATCATTAAGGGTCACACTTCAAAAAAAGCTGAATCAGTTCATGTGAGCGAGTCTAAACCCCTAAGGCATGAGCACAAGGAAGAAATGATCACTACCAACCTGCAGGAAATTGATGCTCCTAAAGTGATTGGAAAGATCAACCTTGACGATTTTAAGACCCACAAGAAGAAGGAAGTCCCTTCCCCTTCAGTCCCTGAAGAGAAACCTAAGGCTGTACACCATGAACCGGTAGTTGAAGCCAAACCTGTTCCGGAAAAGGAAATTCCAAAAGAAGTTGATGAGGTTAAGGTAATCAAAGAAGTCAAAGCAGAAAAACCTGTTGCTCCTGTTATTGCTGAAGTTAAGGAAGAACCTGCTGCTAAAGTAACAGAGGATGACCGTTCCCTTTCGGATGTTATTACTACTACCAATGTTCCAAAAGTCGAAGAAGTAAAGGTTGTTGGTCGGATTGATCTGGATTTGCTGAATCAGAAAACCAGACCAGCCAAAAAAAGCAAAAAACAGAAGGAAGAAGAACGTAAGGACCGTGAGAAGTTTCGACGTGATGTTCAAAAGCCAGGTGAAAGCGAAAGTACTCAGCCGAGAACTTCTGATCCGGAAAGAACGGGTCCTACTGTCATCAAAGCAAAAGCTGACCGCTTGGCTGGCCCTACTGTTGTTGGAAAAATAGACCTTCCGTCAGACAGGAAGTCGGGACCACCATCAGCAGAAACTTTACAGCAGCAGCTAAATCGCAAGAAAAAAAGAAAACGCATTTCAAAAGATATTCCGGGTAATCAGCAGCGTGTCAATGTTGCCGACAAACCTGTTGTTCCTGGAACAAGGAGAAAAATAGTTGTTACCAAGAATATTGGTGGCGTCAGGTCTCCAGGTGGTGATCGATCGGGTGCGAAAAAACGTCCGCTTCTAAAACGTGAAGTGAGTGAAGAGGATGTACAGAAACAAATAAAAGATACTCTGGCCCGTTTAACAACCAAAGGGACAAAATCCAAAGGATCAAAATACCGCAAAGATAAACGGCAGATGGTCAGTGATAAAACAGCTGCCCAGGCTGAACGCGACACTGCCGATCATAACATACTGAAGGTGACCGAATTCGTTTCGGTAAATGAACTGGCCACGATGATGGATGTTACTGTTACCAGTGTCATTTCAACTTGTATGAGCCTTGGCCTGTTCGTTTCCATCAATCAGCGTTTGGATGCTGAAACCATGGCTGTTGTTGCTGATGAATTCGGACACAAAGTTGAGTTTGTAAGTGCTGAAATTCAGGTTGCCATTGAAGAAGAGCCTGATACAGAGGATCAACTGTTGCCACGGGCGCCAATTGTTACTGTGATGGGACATGTTGACCACGGTAAAACTTCGTTGCTCGACCACATTCGCAGTACCAATGTAATTGCCGGTGAAGCCGGAGGTATTACACAGCACATTGGAGCATACCATGTGGAACTTAGTGGTGGACGCGAAATAACTTTCCTTGATACTCCCGGACACGAAGCTTTTACAGCCATGCGAGCCAGGGGTGCCCAGGTTACCGATATTGCAATTATTATAATTGCAGCTGATGATAACATCATGCCACAATCAATCGAAGCGATCAACCATGCTGCTGCCGCCGGGGTTCCAATTGTATTTGCCATTAATAAAATTGATAAAGTAGGTGCAAATCCTGAAAAAATAAAAGAACAGTTGGCCGGAATGAATTATCTGGTTGAAGACTGGGGTGGAAAATATCAGAGTCAGGAAATTTCTGCCAAAAACGGATTAAACATTGAATCACTACTTGAAAAAGTATTGCTCGAAGCTGAGATGCTTGATCTGAAAGGTAACCCAAACAAGCGGGCTACCGGAACAGTTATCGAGTCTTCCCTTGATAAAGGTCGTGGTTATATCGCTACAGTGTTGGTACATAATGGAACATTGAAAGTCGGTGATGTGCTACTGGCAGGTCAGTACTACGGTCACGTGAAGGCCATGTTCAACGAACGTAACCAACGGGTTGAAAGTGTTGGTCCCGCGGAGCCGGTTATTATTCTCGGACTCGACGGTGCACCTCAGGCTGGTGATAAATTCAATGTATTGGAGAATGAGCGTGATGCCCGTAATATTGCGAATAAAAGAGATCAGTTGGCTCGTGAACAAGGCTTGCGTACTCAAAAACATATTACTCTCGAGGAAATTGGACGGCGTATTGCTATCGGTAACTTCCAGGAATTGAACCTGATTGTGAAAGGTGACGTTGATGGATCAATCGAAGCACTTGCAGATTCCTTGATTAAACTTTCGACTGAAGAAATTCAGGTTAATGTGATCCATAAAGCAGTTGGTGCCATTTCCGAATCAGATATCATGCTCGCAACTGCATCCAACGCCATTGTCGTGGGATTCCAGGTACGACCATCAGTAAATGCCCGAAAGATTGCAGAAAAGGAGCAAATTGATATCCGTTTGTATTCGATCATTTATGATGCGATCAACGAAATAAAAGCTGCTATGGAAGGGATGCTTTCTCCTGAAATCAAGGAAGAAATCACCGGAACTGCTGAGGTTATGGAAGCCTTTGATATCACGAAAGTTGGTACCATCGCGGGTTGTATTGTTCGCGACGGGAAGATTATCCGAAAAGACAAAATTCGCGTTATCCGCGACGGCATTGTTATTTATACCGGAACTCTTGCATCACTTAAACGATTCAAGGATGATGTTAAAGAAGTTAACAAAGGTTATGAATGCGGCTTGAATGTTGATGGTTACAACAATGTCAAAGAAGGTGACTTTATTGAATCCTTCACTTTAACAGAGGTAGCCAAGACTCTTTAGTTGAACAAACAATTTTTATTATATTCCAGAAACCTGCTTCATTATAAGCAGGTTTTTTTTTGCTCTGTATCGTAGATCTTCCGGAATGAAATTTTCTGTTTTTTTTCTGTTTTTAATCCGCAAATATGTTTTTATTTTGTTTTGTGTGGTGTTCGTAGTGGGGTATATGTGGATTAAACGTGAATAATAGTAAGATGGGGTCTGTTTGAATGTGGTGTGTGACGGTAAAATGACTACTATTGTGCCACAAATAATAAAAACCCCCATTTATGTTTGATGTTGGATTAACTACGTTTATGATTTTAGCCACGAGTATGGTCATGCTAATGACTCCCGGGCTTGCATTTTTTTATGGAGGATTAGGAAGTAGAAAACACATTCTCAGTATCATGATGCAAAGTTTTGTTTCTATGGGTATTTCTACTCTATTGTGGTTCTTTTTTGGCTACTCCTTATGCTTTAGCGGAAATATGACTGATGGAACTGACTTGTTTGGTATAATCGGGAACTTGGATAAAGCAATGCTTCATGGTATAACACCCCGTACAGTCTTTTCAGCTGATCGAAATTTCCCGGAGTACATCTTTATTGCCTATCAGATGATGTTTGCGATAATCACACCGGCTTTAATAACTGGAGCGTTTATTAACCGGATCTCATTCAGAGCATACATTTGGTTTTTAATATTCTGGCAAATATTTGTTTATTATCCGTTTGTTCACATGGTTTGGGGTGGCGGTTTGTTAGCTGTTTGGGGCGTTCTCGATTTCGCCGGAGGAATTGTTGTTCATGCTACGGCCGGATTTGCAGCTTTGGCTTCAGTCTATTTTGTTGGTGCCAGAAAAGAAAAAAAGCATGCGCCAAACAATATTCCATTGGTAGCAGTAGGAACAGCCTTGCTTTGGTTTGGTTGGTACGGATTTAATGCCGGTAGTGAATTGGCTGTAAATGATGTCACAGTGGCTGCCTTTTTAAATACGGATATCGCTGCGTCGTTTGGTGCTATTACCTGGCTAATTATAGAGTGGAATACGGGTAAAAAGAAACCTACTTTTATCGGATTGATGACAGGTGCTGTTGCAGGCTTGGCAACGATTACACCGGCAGCGGGTTATGTGACTGTTCAATCAGCAGCTGTTATTGGTATCATTGCTGGAATTGGTTGTCATCTGGCTGTTATGTTTAAAGGAAGAAGGGATTGGGATGATGCGCTTGATGTGTGGGGCGTTCATGGAATGGGTGGAGTTATTGGCACCATTTGCCTGGGCCTTTTTGCCACCACATCAATAAATCCGAATGGAGTTGATGGCCTTTTTTATGGTGGTGGTTTTTCTCTTCTGTTTAAGGAAATTGTAGCCATTCTTTTAGCTGTCGTCTACGGATTCTTTTTTACGATTTTTTTACTGAAGTTAATTAATCGTTTTATTCCGGTAAAAGCATCTTTAAGGGAGGAACGGGATGGATTGGATATTAGTTATCACGGTGAAGTCGCCCGTGATATTGCTTAGCAGAACTGATTAAAAAAACAAAACCCTGAAGATTTTTCTTCAGGGTTTTGTTTTTTAGGCTTCAAGCATAGCTTGATAATCTTTTGCACTTAATAATTCATTAAGTTCTTCCGGCTTGGAAATAGATATTTTAATTAGCCAACCTTCGCCGTACGGATCTTTATTAACTAGTTCCGGAGAATCTTCAAGGAGTGGGTTTATTTCCACAACTTCGCCACCAACAGGCATAAACAAATCTGAAACAGTTTTTACTGCCTCAATAGTTCCAAAAGTCTCGCCCTTTTCAAGCGTTTCGCCTTCGGTTTCGATTTCAACAAATACAATGTCGCCTAATTCACCCTGAGCGAAAGAGGTAATTCCAACTGTAGCTACATCACCTTCAACACTAATCCATTCGTGTTCGCTGGTGTACTTTAAATTTTCCGGAAGATTCATGGTCTATATTTTTTCAGTTTATCCTGAGGCAAAAGTAATACAAATTTTTTATTCAGACCTTTAAGAAAAGTCAGAGTTATAAATATTCCCTGAAGTTTTATTATTTTGCAGAACTAATTTGTACATCCATGTTTCAGATTCTAATATCGGATTTATCAGAACTTCAGAAATCAGCAAAATTGTTGCTGGCTAACTACCATGAAGATCGTATCTTTGCTTTTTACGGAGCAATGGGGGCTGGGAAAACAACCTTTATCAAAGCGTTATGCCACGAATTGGGCTCGCAGGACTATGTTACAAGTCCCTCATTTGCGCTGATCAATGAATACAATTCGGGTGATGGAACTTTAATCTATCATTTTGATTTTTACCGGATTAAACAGCTTGAAGAAGCGTTTGATCTTGGGTACGAAGATTATATCTATAGTGGTAATTATTGTTTTATTGAATGGCCTGAAATGATTGAATCGTTATTGCCTGAAGGAATTGTTGAAGTCAGGATTACAGAAGACAATAACGGCGAACGGTTGATCGAAGCCAAAAAAGTGTAAATTTTCATCAAAATCTGCGTATATAAATTTCAACAGAATCCAATATCATAACTATGGCTGCAAAGGATAGATTAGCAGAACATTCAACATCAGGCTCAACATTTATGTTGCCCAAAGAAGAAATGCTTGAAGTAAGGCGAAAAGGTAAAAAAATCAGAATTGGGATTCCTTCCGACAAAGAGAAGGTAGAGTATCGGGTTCCTCTATCCCCTCAAGCAGTTGAATTGCTGGTTTCATATGGTCACGAGATACTGATTGAGAAAGAAGCAGGAAAGGCCGCCAGTTATTCTGATGAAGACTACCGCAATGCCGGTGCATCTGTAATGCCCAACCGCAAAGAAATATTTGAATGTGATATCGTTCTGCGGGTTTCTCCGTTCGATGAATCCGAAATTGATCTGTTGAAAGGACATCAGGCTTTGATTTCCAACCTTCAGATTAATGCGCATTGCTCTGCTTCTATCGGAAAACTGATGCAAAAGAAAGTAACGAATATTGCCTATGAATATCTGGAAGAAGATGACGGGAGTAAACCAATTGTTCAGTTAATGAGTCAGATTTCCGGAAGTACATCTATCGTTGTGTTCAACGAATACATGAGTAAATCGCGTGATGGTAAAGGTGTATTGCTCGGAAGTGTAACCGGAATTTCACCTGCGGAACTCGTTATTTTGGGTTCGGGTACAGCTGCTGAATTTGCGGCACGTGCTGCTCTTGGCTTGGGTGCCATTGTAAAGGTTTTTGATGATAACATCAATTCACTTCGCAAACTGGAAGAAAAGCTTGGGCAACGTATTTTCACTTCGGTTTATTACCCCAAGGTTATCCGAAAAGCACTCAAATCAGCTGATGCCGTGCTAGGTGCAATGCCTGTCGGAATGCAGCCTTCGTTCCGGATTACTGAAGACATGGTAAAGAAAATGAAGACCGGATCGGTAATTATTGATTTAAATGTTAGTCAGGGGGGCAGTTTTGAAACTTCACGCTGTACTGACCTAAATAATCCATCATTTGTTGAACATGGGGTTATTCATTATTGTGTGCCTAATCTTCCGGCTATTGTGGCACGTACAGCTTCAATTGCACTGAGCAACGTGCTGATTCCAATTCTGATTGCCATAGGCGAAATAGGCGGAATTGATAACTACATAAAAAGTTCAAAGAGCTTCAGGAGAGGTGTTTATATTTATAATGGAATTTTGACGAATGCAACTTTGGCAGAAAAAGTGAACCTCCCCTATAAAGATATCGACCTGTTGCTGGCAGTGTACTAATTATTCAGAAAATGGGATGGGATGGGTGAAATAATCTTCAACCAGCATTAGCATTGAGATTGCAGGTACTTCGATTTCGGTTTCTGTTGCATATTCTGTACTGTCCGGATTAATCGTTATGTCTCTGGCAATAATCCTCCAGGGAATATTTGGTGTCAGCTTGAATGTAACTGGTTGCCGGTTTCCGTTAAAAACAAGTAGTATTGTTCTCCATTTATCGTCGTTGGCATGATTAACTAAAACATAAGAGGCCACTCCCTGTTGATAATCCGAAGAGAAAATAAGGTGCTTCCGAATCTGATTGGCCGAAGTCATCCGGAAAGCCGGATGTGTTTTCCGCAACCTGATCAGCGCCTGGTAATACTGAAAGATCTCCTTATGCGTACTTTTTCTGTTCCAGTCAATTTGATTGATCCGGTCGGGTGATTTGTAAGAGTTGTGGATGCCAAACTTGGTGCGTGACATTTCATCTCCGGCATGTAGAAATGGGATTCCCTGTGAGGTGAGGACAAGTGCCCCTGCCATCATCATCATACGGTTAATTTCTTTTTCGCTGGCTTTGGGGCAACAGCTGGCATTCAATTTGTCGAATAGTGTAAGATTGTCGTGACACGAAGCATAGTTGATGCATTGCCATGGTTCGGAAGCCCACGGCGATTTTGAATGCTCAACATATCCGTATTCAATCTGAGGGTGGAAACACGCACCGGCAATCCCAAATTTAATGTTCTCCTCTTTAGTTGTTTGTCCGCTAACGAATCCTTTGCCCTGAGTATCCGAATTGTTTCCTTTGATGCCGTCCCGAAAATCGTCGTTAAAAACAGCAATACGGTATAGCCGGGATACATTGGTTTTGACTGCACGCCAGGTTTCATTCAAGGGACTTTTATCGGCAGCCCAACCTTCGCCGTACAACAAAAATGTGGTCGATATGGTATCCATCCGGGCTCTGATCTGGTTCATCGTATCCAGGTCGTAAATGCCCATCAGATCGAACCGGAATCCATCCAGATGAAATTCTGTAGCCCAATAGTACAGCGAATCGATGATGTATTTACGAACCATATTTCGCTCGGTTGCAATTTCGTTGCCGCAACCGCTCGCATTCGAAAAAGTACCGTTTGTTTTTTGCCGGTAATAATACCCCGGAACAGTCTGATTAAAATTTGATCGGCGCGTATAAGCTGTATGATTATATACGACATCAAGAATAACGCCTATTCCGGCCTGATGAAGTGATTGAACCAGCATCTTCAGTTCCAGAATCCGTGAAATGGTATTCGGATTGGTTGAATAACTGCCTTCAGGAGCATTGAAATTTTGAGGGTCGTAACCCCAGTTGTACGACTGATCGGGTACTTGTTCATCAACGGTCAGAAAATCTGAAATAGGCAATAAATGAAGGTGGGTAATGCCAAGCTCTTTTAAATGATCCACTCCTGTTTTTAACCCTCGGGGAGAAACAGTCCCATGCTCAGTAAAAGCAAGATATTTCCCTTTGAAATTCATTCCGGAGGATGGTGCAATGGAAAAATCGCGGACGTGCAATTCGTAAATAATGGCATCGGTGGCATATTCGCATACGATCCGCTGGTCATTATTCCATCCTTCCGGATTGGTTTTCTCCGGATCAAAAATTAATCCGCGGTGTCCGTTTATTCCTACCGCCCGGGCATCTACTCCGGGGGTTTCGTTCATCAGGATTCCATCGTTTACCCTGATGGTATAATAGTACCCGTTTAAATCGCCCTGAAGGCTAAAAATCCATGTTCCGTTTTCTGCCTTTTCAAACAGATCGATCCGAATTGCTGAACCGCCTTGACTTTGCTTGTAAATACGCAATTCAACCTGATTGGCTGTTGGTGCCCAGATTCGTATCTGGGTTTGTTCTGCCGACCAGGAAACACCCAGATCGTCGCCTCCGTAATACGGGTAGGTCGAAAAATCAACTCCATTAAATTTCCAATCTCTCATCTGGATTCAGGTTTATATCTTTTATTCCGGAATATTTGTGCTTGCCATCAAATGAAGACTTAATTTCTCCAATTTTTTCGGATTGACTATGTTCTCTTTGAATTGTTCATATTTTGACATTCTTCAGTGCGGCGCTTTTCCCTTTTCGTCAGGTGAACAGACTTTTCCGGAGTTTTACATCGTTGGACTTCCATTTTCGGCCTTCAACATCTGACACATATATCCGGGCCCAGTAAAATGATTTGAGATCCCGGTCGTACTGGTGAAATGTTGATGTCTCGATTCGTAGCTGGTGTAATCTTCCCGAATCAATAAACATCGGGTAATTTTGCCTTCCATTGATTCCGTTCAGTTTAAATTTTCGCTTGGTCCATATCTTTCTGAATTCCAGTACTGGCGCTGTAATATCGACCTCGTTTTTCCCAATGTTTCTGATCGTTAAGGTTAAAACCTGAGGACGGAAAAGCCGGTCTTTTTCCAGAATGATTTCAAGTTTTACTTTCCTGAAAAAACCTCCCGGATTTCTTTTTCTCTGAGATTTCTGAATTTCCCAACCCAATGTTGCGACTAGAAGAACAAGCAGGATGATAATTATCCAGATCAGCGTTCCCGTCTCAACTCCCGTTTTGTTTTGAAAAAAGGCAAGGAGAGGATAAAAAAACACTAAAAAAACACATCCTTTATTCACGCTAAAATATCTAATGAGTTAAAATAACTGCAAGTTTTCGTTGAATTTGCTCCGATTCCTGGGGCACTCTATTCGTTTGCCGCACTGATTCCCAAAAATAGGAAAAGTCCTGCGATATATGCAGAACTTTTCCTATTTAAGGTCATTCGTTTTAGCAGAGGCATCTTTTTTATGCAGGATTCTTATCCCTTATTAAAAGTGCAGTACTTCCTTAATCTTCTTGTATCCTGTTTTGCTGACCTTGAGCTTGGTTTTGTCTTTGTCTTTCAGAATAACGATGTAAGCTTCTTTTTCATATTGCTGAATCTCAGCTATATTGTCAACCTGCACGATGAATGAACGGTGAATCCGTATGAAATTTTTGGGATCGAGGCTGGACTCAAAATATTTCATGGTTTTTTGTTTCATGTGGCGACCATCGTGGGTGTAAATCATCACGTAATCATCAAGCGATTCGATGTACCTGATCTGATCGACTGTGATGATGTGAATTTTATGCCGGTCTTTGACTACAACCCGATCAATAAATTCATCGCCAGGTCGGAAATTCGATAGTTCTTCGAGTTTTTCAGATGTATCTTCAGCATTTTGGATACGGTGTTTGACCTTTTCGATGGCCGCGATCAGTCGATCTTTCGAAAATGGTTTCAGCAGATAGTCTACGGCATTGAGTTCGAAGGCTTTCAGCGCATATTGGTCGTAAGCCGTTGTGAAAATAATCTGAGGTTTGAAGTCGAGCAGTTCAATCATTTCGAATCCGGTAATTTTAGGCATCTGAATATCCAGGAATACCAAATCCGGCTTTTTGTCATTGATGGCTTTTACTCCATCAAATCCATTTTCACATTCTCCTATAATTTCAATGTCGGGATTGTCTTTTAAGTACGAGAGTAACAGGTTGCGGGCAAGTTCTTCGTCTTCGATGATAAGGGTTTGTAATTTTTCGCTCATGACACTGCTGGTTTTTGTGGGATGATTAATTGAACTTCAAAGCTTGTTTTAAGATCGTTTGTCTTGATCAAATCGGGCTGATTGTATATGATTTCCATACGTTTGCGAATATTTCTCAAACCTATTCCTTCGCCTTTTCGTTTAATGGAACTGGCATCGTAATCGTTTGTGATCGTGATTTTCAAAATGTTTTTATCGCAAAAACAAACGGTTTTAATGGTTACCTGGTCGATAGTTTCGTAAACTCCGTATTTGATGGCATTTTCGTACAAGGGTTGCATAATCATGTTGGGGATTTCGGCTTCCAGACAATGCTCATTAATCTCGAATTCAGCATTTAACTTTTTCCCAAAACGAACTTTTTCGATGCTCAGATAAAGTTTGATGTTTTCCAGTTCCCTCGAGAATGAAACCATTTCATTCTCGTTGTGCAACAGTGAATAGCGCATAAATGTTGACAGATTGATCACCATTTCCTGCGCTTTCTCCGGATTGCTCACGGTGAGCGATGAAATAGAATTCAGGCTGTTGAAAAGAAAATGAGGGTTGATCTGAGATTTCAGCACCTGCAATTCAGCTTCACGGATCAGTGCCTTGTATTCACCTTCTTTTTCGATTTTTTCTTTCAGGCTTTGATAATAATTGACTGCATAGAAAAATACGAGGAAAACAGCATACATCACGTAACCACCAAATATTTTGGAAGGAATCGAATTTTTTAGAAAACCATTGCCATCGCTAATAAAAGGTTTGAAGATAGCATAGATGAGAGAAATCCAGATTCCACAAAGGATTGAGGCTGCGATGAAGTGAAACAGGATTAGACGGCCAACGGAGACTTCCTCCAGACCGTTATAGCGGATACTGTACCAGATGCTTGAGCCCAGTAAAGGATATAAAATGTAAGTGGTGCTTGTGTCGAGTACCGCATAAGTGAGAGGGACATCGTACCAAAGAACGAGAAGTATAAAATTGGTAAGCCCAATTATGGCCCAAAACAAGGCATAAAAAATAAGTAGCCGGAAGTTGTTGGTTAGTGGATGTTTCATGGTTTAGAAGTGTTTCACTTCAATACCACCAAACATGGAGATTCCTTTAATCACGAGAGTCTTGGAAGGATCGTAATATCTGTCGCTGTAAGTGTCGCCCCGTTTGTCGGTGAATGCTCCGAAAATAGTAGTCACTTCGTTGCGCACGTTCCAGTCCATCGGGATTTTAAATCCGCAGCCCCCAAAAACACTAATGCAGTCAATTACTGCACCTCCGGGTCGCAAACTTGCTTTACGCAAATCGAATTCAATACCGCCGAAGATGGAAGTTGCTTTTCCGCCTGCCAAAGCCTGTGAATTGATGAAAATTTCACGGCCACCGAAGATGACAAAATCATCGAATGTGTTGATTGAATTGTCATTTGGTGTGTTGAGTATCGGATCTTCTGCTGGTGTGATTTTATGACTATCGCGATGACGTAATACGATAGAAGCACCTATGGCAACCAATATTAAAGGCCAGTAAATCCTTCGTATTTCATGAGGAATAGTTATTAGTTCCGGGATCATAAAAAATCCGCCTATAACAATCAGGATGGTTCCCGCAGTCCGGTTTCCTCCAATCAGCGAAAGAACACCAATTCCTACCAGAAGCATTTGCCACGAAATAAGCAAATCCGACATAGATTCAGGAATCAGATTTAGTCTTTCAAGAATAAGAACTACTCCCAAAAAAATCAGGATAATTCCAAAATATAATCGTTTATCGCTTCCTCTACGTTCCATCTTATGCTTTTTTCTTTGTTACAAATGTAATTTTTATCCGTTCCGAATCGACCACAGATCGGTGAAACGACCGATCTTATCGGTTAATCCTTATTATTTGATGCTTCAGAATAATTTGGTTAGAATAATTATTCCAATTACAATCAAAATAAGTGGCAGAAAGAGAATCATTAGTATTCCGGGAATGATCAGAAAATGCGGGATGATAATCATGATCAGCAGAACCAGAAGCAGAGCTCCAAAAAACCGACGTCCTGCAATCAGTACAATTCCAGCCAGAATGATCAGCAGCGGAAGTAAAGCTCCAGTTGACCAATGACCCAGGCTGCCAAATAAATTTCCAATTCCTGCAAAAAAATCACCTATCCCGGGAAGATTAACGTCCCATCCGCTTTTTTTCAGGATCCATATAAGGCCTATGATAATTAAAACATAGGCCCAAAACGATCCTGAGTGATTTTTGTGTTCAATATGCTTTTCCATCAGATGTGTGTTTTGATGAGGTAAAGGTATTCCAGATGCAATACCTGTAGCATCGATGATCGGTCAGTAAAAGTTTAAAATCGGTGAATGGATTTTAAAACAGAGAATATGGTGAAAAGCAAAAAAATGCAGTACTGTATTCTCCTTGCAAAGAGGAACGAAGAAACTTACGGGCTTACTGAGACCAGCGTAATAGCAGGAGCTCAATTAGTTCCTTTTGTTCATCCGTCGGGCAACGATGCTAATGTAGAAAAGTTGAAAGGCGTGATAAATCATCACCGGAACAAGGAAAATTCCTCCGGCACTGCTTCCTGCAAAAATTACGCTGGCCATGACTGATCCGTGTACCAGCGATTTTTTTGAGGCACAAAAAAGCACCGTAATACCATCTTCCCGATTAAATTTCATCAGCCGAATGATCATTTTGGTCAGGTTAAAAACAACAAAAAACAAGGCGATCACACTTCCGGAGAGTAAAATCAGTTCGGTCCAACTGGTACTGCCGAAAATACCGTTCAGAAACGAATCGCTGAAGCTCCGGTAAACAATGCAAAGAATTACTGACTTGTCGAAAAGACTGAGGTACTTTTTGTTGTGGGTCGCCCATCTCCCCCAAAAGCGGTGCATCAATAGGCCCAAAATGACCGGAATAAGTATTTGAATAACAAGATCGGTCAATACAGCTCCAAAGGCAAATGCTTCGTCCTGTTTTTCCAGAAAAATGCCCATCCAAAGTGGGGTGATTAAAATACCAATTACTCCGGAAATACTGGCATTGAAGATGGCACTCGGAATGTTTCCTTCAGCAATTGAAACCATAACCACCGATGATGAAACGGTTGAGGGCAAGGCTGCCAAAAAGAAAACAGCCAGCCATAATACCTCGTTTTCTGTGCCTTTTAGGAATGGGCGGAAAAGCAGCACCAAAAACGGGAAAAGAATAAAGGTGATCGACTGGATAAGCAAATGCAACCGCCAGTTTTTCAGGTCGTTTTTCAGTTTTTCAGGACTTAGCCGTAAACCATAGAAGAAAAAAAGTAACGCAATGCCGAAATGGATAAGGTCACTCAAATGAAAAAAACTATCTTTTCCCCCAATTCCGGGCAACAGCCACGCCAGCAAAATCATCAGGATAATACCTGCAATAAAACCGTCAGGAAGGTATTTTTTTAAATCGGCAAACGTCTTTATTTTCATGTTTGGTACAGTAAATCAATTTCTCCTGAAATGTCAGTTTTCCCCTTGATGAAGGATTCCGGAGCTATTTTCTTTCGTTGGTTCAAAGGTTTAATAAATTTCAGATTTTGAATCATGTAGTCCCGGTTAATCGGATTGCAAGTTCAATTTAGTAACAATTGTTTCACCTCAGTCCGAACTATTTTACCGCTGTTTGTCTCCGGAAAATGTTCCAGAAAGCAGATTTTTTTCGGTTGTTGGTAAGCTGTTAAAAGTTCGGCAAGTTTGGTTGCCAATCGTATGGTTTCAAACGGATTCCCTTCAATAACCAGCACCAGTTTTTCTCCCAGTTTCTCGTCAGGCAACGATGAAATTACGAAACGCCGATCGATCAGCAGTTCAAGCTTTTTCTCAATGATTTCGGGGGAATATTTTATTCCTCCTGAAATGATCACCGAATCAATACGGCCCAAAATTTTGAAGCAGGAGTTTGATTCAAGTTCAGCCAAATCATTGGTTTGAAGAGGTTCGTTTAACTCCGGAAGATGGATTTGCAGACATCCTGATTCATTTGTGCTGACTGACAGACCAGGCAGACAATTGTAATATTCCGATTTGCGGTCGCCTGAAAGTTCTCGGATGGCAATGTGTGAAGCGGTTTCAGTCATTCCATAGGTTGAAACGACACGGTTGGAAAGTTGGCTGATTTGCGCTTCCAATGCTGAAGAAATGCCGGATCCACCAACCAGCAAATTCCGGATGTGCTGCAGTTTTTCTTTTCCTGAAGGCTGCTCAAGCAGTTTGAAAACCTGATTCGGAACCATGGCTCCAAAGTCAAAAGATTCTTTTTCCAACCGGGCAAAATCACTTGCCGGATCAACTGTTATCAGATTCATTTGCCCGACAATGGCACGAACTACCATCATTTTCCCGGCAATGTACTGGCAGGATAAACTGAGCAAAAGTTGGTCGCTTTTTTTTAGTCCGAAATATTCGATGGTTCGTTCGGCGCTTTTTATCATGGTCGTTTTCGGCAATTTGATTGGTTTGGGCTCGCCTGTGCTTCCGGAGGTTTGGGCGGGAATAAAGTCCTGTTCAGAAAACCATTCATTCAGGAATTGAAACAATTCTTTTTCCCAGACAGGAACGATTGGATTGGCATTTTTTTCAATAGCTAATGCTTGAATATCTACTGAAGAAATCTGTTTGCTGTTCAGAATAATGGACGATGGTAATGTCATAAGTGCGAGGTAATTGATTCTTGTTTTTTTTTCGTTGTCTGATTTTTTGTTTTTTACAGATCCATTTCAGATGGCTGCTCACTCAAATTCTCCAGATTCCACTTTTTCTCCGGACGATACCACAATTCCTGGCCTGAGGTTTCCAGCGGTGAATCCAGGTTGTTGGTAAAAAGCTGACCTGTTCCCAGTCCCTGTTCAGCCTTGGGCTTCAGTTGAAAAGTCCATTGTGCAATGGCATTCAGACCGATATTTGATTCGAGTGCTGAAGTAACCCACCAGCCCGCAAGATTTTTTTCGGCTTGTTCAATCCATTTTTCGCAGCCGGCAAAACCTCCATGCAAGCTGGGTTTCAAAATCAGATAGGCCGGCCGGATGGTTTCCATTAATTTTTGCATTTCCGTTCCGGTTGAAATACCAATGAGTTCTTCATCGAGTCCGATCGGGACTGGTGACCTGCTGCATAATTCTGCCATTTCATTCCATCGGCCGGCCTCAATGGGTTGTTCAATCGAATGAATCTGCAATTCAGATAAGCGTTTCATGTTTTCAAGGGCGGTCTGGTACGAATATGCTCCGTTGGCATCGACCCGGAGCGTAATTTCTTCCGGAGAAAACTCGCTGCGGATAGCTTTCAGCAGTTCAATTTCAGTTTCAAAATCCAGTGCCCCGATTTTTAGTTTGATGCACCGGAATCCGGCTTCCAGCTTCGTGCGGATTTGTTGTTTCATAAATTCAGGAGTACCCATCCAAATCAGTCCGTTGATAGGGATTGCCTGTTCAGCGCGCGTAAAAGCTGAAGGGAAAAGGATTTGTTTTCCTCCGTTTGCCAGATCGAGCAAAGCCGTTTCGAGACCAAACCTGATGGATGGCCAGGCATGCAATTCTTCGGGTAACTGAATGAAAAAATCAATTTCCTGGCAAACCTGCAGCAATTTCCAACTCATTTTATACAGATCCTCAACACTCAAATCGGGTAGTGGAGCGCATTCTCCAATACCGGTGTTTGTTCCGTCGGTTAAAAAAATAAACCACGAATCGCGCGAAGTATAAACCCCACGCGAAGTTCCGGAGGCTTGTTTGAATTTGAGTGTGTATCTTTTGAATGTGGCTTTCATGTCTTTTTTTTGAATGAACCGATTAAAAAATTACCTTTTCAACCTTTAGCTGATCGGTACATTCGTCAAGTATTTGTCGTATACTTTTCAGAAATTCCGGGTGTATCAGGTCCGGAATAATTTCGTTGAGCGGAACCAGGGTGAATTTTCGTTCCTGAATACGGGGATGCGGAATAATGAGGTTTTCCTGATGAATGATGAGATCGCCGAAAAACAAAATGTCGATATCGATGATTCGTGAATCGTATTGGTTCTGTTTCCGGATTCGCCCCAATTCAAGTTCAGTTTGCTGTGTGAAATGAAGTACTTCTTCCGGAGAAAGTTCGGTAGCAATTTCAATGACCTGATTCCAGAACAAATCCTCTGATTCGAAACCCCATGGTTCGGTTTCATAGATAGCCGATTGTGCAGTTATCTTTCCCAACAGTTCATTTAATCGGTCCCGTGCGTCAGAAAAAATCTTTTGTTTATCACCCAGGTTTCCACCTAATAATATATAAAGTGTACTCATAAGAACCCGTAATTTGTAACAAAAACACTAAATTCGTACAAATCTATCGTACATTTTAATCCAAACAAACAAATTCAAATAAAATACACATGAAGCAATTTTTCAAATTTACTCTGGCCTCCATTGTTGGTGTCATGGTTGCCGGCCTTTTACTCCTGTTTATCACCATCGGAATTATTTCAGCCATAGTTTCTGTTTCAGACGAACCTTCTCAAATTGAGGGTAATAGTGTGTTGCTTCTTAAATTTGATCATGAGATCGTTGACCGCGCGAAGAAAAATCCGCTGGAAGGTTTTGACTTCGGAATGTTTCAGAGTGAAAAGTCCGTTGGATTGAATGATATTCTTGCCTGTCTCAGGAAAGCCAAAACGGATGATAATATCAAAGGTATTTACCTCAATCCAATGGATATTCAGGCTGGTATGGCTTCGGTTGAAGAAATCCGTCTTGCATTGAAAGACTTCAAAACTTCAGGGAAATTTATTTATGCCTATGGCGAAAATTTTTCGCAGAAAGCGTATTATCTGGTGACTGTGGCCGATTCGCTGATGTTGAACCCTCAGGGTGCTGTTGATTTCAGAGGTTTGGGCGGCGAGCGTACTTTTTACAAAAATGCGCTTGAAAAACTGGGCGTTGAAGTACAGATTGTTCGTCATGGAAAATTTAAATCGGCAGTTGAACCTTTCCTGCTTGATAAGATGAGTGACGAAAACCGGCTTCAGACTGAAACCTATTTGAAAAGTATCTGGAACGAAATGCTGACTGATATTTCGGCTTCACGAAAGATAGACATTCGCGAATTGAATGATATCGCTGATATGGTTGCGACTTTCCGCAGAGCTGATTTTGCCAAACAGAAAAATCTGGTTGATCGTTTGAAATACAAGGATCAGGTGATTGATGACCTGAAAAAACTGACTAATACAAGTGAAAAGGACGATGTGAAAGCCGTAGATATTTACAAATACATCAAAGTACCGGAATCTCGTGAACAGAAAGGACTTGCCCGGAATAAAATTGCTGTGATTTATGCCTCCGGAAGTATTGATGCAGGAACTTCGGATGATGGGATCAAATCGGAAGAACTTTCGAGAACCATTCGTGAAGCACGTCGGGATTCATCCATCAAGGCGATCGTGCTGCGCATTAATTCTCCCGGTGGTAGCGCGTATGGTTCGGACGTAATCTGGCGCGAAGTGAAGCTGGCAGCCGAAACCAAACCTGTTATCGCTTCCATGGGTGATGTTGCTGCTTCGGGTGGTTATTACATTGCGTGTGCGGCTGATACTATTATGGCCGACCACACGACAATCACCGGATCAATTGGCATTTTCGGGATGATTCCAAATATGCAAAAGCTTCTGACTGATAAACTTGGAATTACCCAGGACGTGGTAACAACGAATGCACATTCGGACATGATTTCGGTCACCCGTCCGATGTCAGCTTTTGAGCGTGAGCTGATGCAGCAAACCATTGAAGAAGGTTACGATACTTTTATTACACGTGTTGCTGAAGGTCGTTCGATGACCAAAACAGCCGTTGACGAAATTGGACAGGGCCGCGTGTGGGCCGCTCCAAATGCTAAAGAGATCAAGCTGATTGATATTTACGGCGGATTAACCGAAGCGATTGATCTGGCTAAAAAAATGGCCAAATTGGATAATTACCGGATCGTAAATCTTCCTAAACTGAAAGATCCGTTTGAAGAACTGATCAAAGAGTTTTCAGGATCGGCCAAAGCTGGATTTATGAAAGACGAAATGGGCGAAACCTACAAATACTATGAACAGTTACGCGGTTTGGTTTCGCAAAAAGGAATTCTGGCCCGCATGCCTTACGATATTGAAATTCATTAATTTTTCAGGATATTTTTAAAAGGGACAAAAACAACCATGCGGATTGATTTTGTCCCTTTTTTGCAAAATAAATTATTTAGCTACATGAAAATAATCATTCTTTTGGTTTTAGCTAATTTTCTGCTGTTGAGTTCATTTGCACAGAAAACCGTCAATTGCGAAATTAAGACTTCGATGGGGAATATTCAGATTGAATTGTACCCGGAGAAAGCTCCTCAGACTGTCGCTAATTTCCTGAAATATGTAGATCACCAACTTTACGATGGAACCAGTTTTTATCGGGTTTGTACTCCTGAAAATGAAAAGGAGCGGACAATTCAAATTCAGGTTATTCAGGGAGGTGAAATTTCTAAAGCAAAACTGTTTGAACCAATCTCTCTGGAAACTACAAAACAAACAGGAATCCATCATTTAAACGGGACCTTATCGATGGCTCGCGACACTCCCAATTCAGCAACCTCCAGTTTTTTTATTTGCATCAAAAATCAGCCGGAGCTCGATTACGCCGGAAAACGTAATTCGGATGGGCAGGGTTTTGCCGCTTTTGGAAAAGTGACCTCAGGAATGAAAGTGGTTCGGAAAATTCAGGCACAAAAGGAGAGCGAACAATACTTGATTGATCCGGTGAAAATATTTACCATTCGTCGGAAATAACAATCAGTTTCAAATCAATTATACAACTAATTTGATATCATTGGAATCGTTTGAATGATCATAAAACAATTAATCCAGAGCAATCAATGAAAAAACTATTCTTATTAAAAGCTGACTTCAAAGACGCGAATCTGAATGACGGGAAGAACTATTTTTGTCCTGACTGTGCTTTGATTGAAGGCTTGTTGTCGTATTACGAGCAGTTGAACAAAACGCTGGAAGTTCACTATCTGAATTTCGCCAGACCACGTAAAGAGCTGATTGATTTAATTGGAGAGGAAAACCAGAGTTGTCCGGTTTTGATACTCGAAGATGGATCGTTTCTTAATGAAACCTATGAAATTATCAGGCATTTGACCGAGAATCACGGGATTGGAAATCCACATTAGACAAAAGGATCCGATCTTTTTAAAAGTACGGATCCTTTTGTCTGTTTTTCTTAAATAAACTTCTCCCTTTTCTGCAGATTAAATAGTCCGTAGAGAATAAAGAGCAGTGTTCCCACTGCAAGGAAAATGCGGTTTTCCAAGGTGATTTCCTGCCAAACCATTTCGTTGAGGCGGTTTGGGATATCATACGGGTTCAGGAAAATATTCCACATGGTACGATTCATAATTCCGGATAAAATAAGCATCAAAACACCTATAATGACCATCACCACAGCTGTTCCGTTCCCGTTTTTAATGATGGTCGAAAACAGGAATGCCATCGACCCAAGGAAATAAATCGGGAACATCACATGAAAGCTTAGTTCGAAAATATTGACCGGAGCAAGCAGGTAATAGCTCATCACGGTTAAGCCAATCATCATCAGGAAAACCAGTGTAAAAACCAGAACCAGCCGTACCAGCCAAACCTTATAGCGGTAGTCGGGTATTCCGAACAGTATTTCGAGAATTCCTGCATCCAGATCGTTTTGTATTCCGAAGGTCATCGGGTAAAAAATAAGCAAGAGACCGGGCATGATTTGTAAACCGTAAATAAAACCTTCGTCAATCAAGTTGTTATCGTAGATACTGGTTACAGCAATGAAGAAATAGAAGGCTATTGCTGCCAGCACAAACCAGATAAACCGGTTGCCGAAAATCACCTTCATGTTGTATTTCACCATGCTTTGAAACAGGGTCGCGAAGTTCTTAACTTCTTTTGCTGAAATGGTTGGCATAATTTTTTTTATCAGTTCCTAAGTTTATCAGTTCCTAAGTTCAAGAGTACCTTAGTTCCTTAGTAAGAAATTACTTTGGTACTTAGGAACTCAGTTGCTCAGGCACTTTTTTATTATTTTAAATCTTTGATCAGGCACAGATAGGCATCTTCAAGAACCGGATTGGCCATGATTGCATCTTCTGCCGGCTTTTTCTTCGCCAAAAACCGCACCCTGATCTGATCGCCCTGCCGCATGTGATGGGTAACCAGTTGTTTGTTTTCCATCTTGTCGAAGTCTTCTGCTGACAAATCAAACTGCCAAACCATATCTTTGGCCAGATGAACCATGTCCATCGGGGTTCCGACGTATTTCACCTGTCCGCGGTTAATTACGGCTACCTGGTTGCACGAACTCGAAATGTCTTCGATGATGTGTGTCGAGAAAATCACGATTCGTTCGCGGCTCAACTCGACCAGCAGGTTACGGAAACGGATTCTTTCGCGCGGATCGAGTCCGGCTGTTGGTTCGTCAACCACCAGTATTTTTGGAAGGTGAAGTAAAATCTGGGCAATACCGATGCGTTGTTTCATTCCACCGGAGAAAGAACCGATTTTATCGTCCTTTTTTTCCCACATATGGACGGCTTTCAGAACAAACTCAATGCGTTGTTCACGTTCTTCCTTGTCGGTCAATCCTTTCAGGATGGCCTGGTAATCGAGAAAGTCGGAGGCTGGCATGTTTTCGTAGGTTCCGAATTCCTGAGGCAGATAACCAATCAAACCTTGCAATTCTTCACGTTTTTCCTGCGTATCGATGCCGTTGATCCAGATTTTGCCGTAGCTCTGTTCCAGAATTCCGCATATGATGCGCATCATGGTTGATTTTCCGGCACCGTTTGGACCAAGCAGCCCAAACATTCCGGTTCCGATTTCGAGCGAAATCCCGTTAAGCGCCTTGAATGGCTGATGCTGTTTGCCGATAAGCGGTATTTGTTTCACCAGACGGAGGGTGCCACGACGCAAAGTTCCAAAACGTCCGGTGATGCGGTCGATGTTGACCTTTTCCTGATATAGTTTTTTTGATGTGACCGAAATGAGCAGAGCCAGATACCAGAGCACACCAAAACTGGCGACCAGTCCAATGTTTCCTGCTACTTTCCAGACGATAAACAATTCGATGGCCGGTAAAATCCAGAAAAGGAAAGTCTGCACCAGCTGGAAGATTTTCAATGGCCGTTTTTTTCCGGTCTTTTCAGTCCTGAAATTCAGGAAAAACCCAAAGGGTTTCCACATACTCAGGGCAAGACCCACTATTCCGACTGAAAGCAGAATCGACCAGAATGTGGATTGCAGATAAAAGAAGCTGAAATAAATCAGAAAGATTATAAGAGGAAGTTGCCAGATCAGGTAGTCGAATTCGCGTAAAGAGTGGTACTGTTTTTCGAGACCGGCACGACGACGGATTTTTTTACCACCTTCCCATTCGCGTGAGAACTTGCTTTCCCGGTCGTAAATTTTTACCAGGTTTTGAATCCGGATACTAATTTTATCTTTTTCACCGATCAACTCTGATTGGGCTTTTTTTAGACTGTTCAGTAAAAACCAGGTTGAACCCGGAACCAATATGATTACCAATACAAAATCGAGCATTTGCCACAATCCGGAATCAACTTTAAAGTAGATGAGCGCGAAAAAACCGGCAATCAAGGCCATTTGGATAATCCGGATACGTAGGGTTTGTTCTTTATACCATTCGATTGCATTTTCGAGGCCTGAGTAAAATGTGGGAATAAAAACCAGAGTGAGTATGGTGCTTAATGCCAGTCCACCGATAACGACAATTGCAAACGGAGCTCCGATAGCACTAACGTATTCGGCGTCACCCATGGCCAATGGAAGCATACCTACAATAGTTGTGATGGTCGTAATGAGTATTGGACGCACACGCGATAAGCCTGAAGTCATCAGGGCCCGTGAGCGTCGGTATCCACGTTTGCGCAGGATGTTTGTATAATCAATCAGGATGATACCGTTGTTGACCACCACTCCGAGCAAGATCAGGAAGCCGATAAGCGTATTGGCGTTAAGAAGACTGTTGTTGGTAAGAATTAGTGCAATGAGTGAGCCGATGGCAGCCAGAGGTATCGAGAAGAGTAAAACAAATGGTGTTGCTACTGACTCAAATACTGAAGCCATGATCATGAATATCAGTATGATGGCTGCTAAGATCATGAACGTAAACTCTGAATAATCGGTTTCGTCATGAATCACCTCTGCAGCAACTCCCGATGGCAGGTTGTAGTTGGCAACCAAGCCGTCAATTTCGTAGCGATAGGCAGCCAACAGATCTTTGGAACTGCTGGCCTCGCTGATGAACCGGTAATTTACCTCAATTTGTTTTTCCTGATTAACACGGTTAATTCCTGAAAGTCCGCTGGCATAAACAATGTTGGTAAAATCCTGAAGATCGTGAATACCACCTTGCGCATCGTTAACCTGTAACATTTTCAGCTCTTCCATGTTGCGGTCGGTTTCCTCTTCTTCACCTTCCTCCAGGTTTTTTTGGGTGATGATGATTTCGTATTCGTCAATTCCCTGTTTAAATTGAATACCGGTTGATATTTCCTTTGAAAACGAATTGATTTCGGACAAAACATTATTGAGTGTAATGTTGTATTCGGTCATGAGCAAAGGGTTAAAGTACAGGTGCACTTCGGGCCGGTTGTCCGAAATGTTCAGATTGACTGATTGTACCGATTCGAGCTGATCGATGTAGTATTTCAGATCTTCGGCAACAGATTGCAATTGTTTAAAATCCTGTCCCTTGAGTACGATTTTTTCCTCGTCCGTACCAATACCCATCATTTTCTGGAAACTGCCTCCCATGTTGCGGCTGCCTCCCTGGAAACTCCTTGTGCTTTGTGTTTGCTCGAACGAGATCGACGAAGCTTTTATTCCTTTGGTCCGGTCGTTGATATCATTTTTAACTTCAGCAAAGGATCGGTCAGAAGTCTTTTCAAAATCATCTTTCAACTTGATGGTTACTACAGCTTCTTCTTCCTCAATCTTACTAATTACATCCTCCTTTTCAGTCAGGTCTTCCAGTTTCTTTTCAATTTCCTGAACCGTTTTGTCCGTGGTTTCGAGCGACGAACCCGATGGCATGGTCACATACAGGCGGATTTCCTCGTTTTGAACCTCCTGAAGTGAGCTGACACTAACTGCCAGACTGAGAAAAACGACCAGAAAGAACAGGACGATTCCACCGATGACAGTAGCTGCCGGATTTCGCATACACGATTTCAGGAAGACGAGATAAACCTGAACCATTCGTGAATTGGTGGTCACTTTTTCGTAGAAGATGTTTTTAGCAACCTGTCGTCTCAGCAGGGTATACGATGCCATTGGAACCAGCAGTAAAGCGACGGACAGCGAAACAACCAGTGTGGAGATGATGGAAACTCCCACGTTTAAACCCAGCATCTCGACCATGAAATTCTTCGAGAACACAAAGGGCAGAAATACGGTAATGGTTGTGAGTGTGGCTGCCAGAATAGATCGCCACACTTCGGTAGTGCCCTGAACAACCGCTTTCATTGGAGGATAGCCTTTGCCTGCCAGGCGGTAAATGTTTTCGAGAACCACCACGCTGTTATCGAGCAACATCCCAATGGCAAGAGCCATTCCAACCAATGTCAGGCTGTTGATGGTAATACCAAATGCATAAAACAGGTTGAAGGAAGTGAAAATTGAAATCGGTATTGCTAAGGCAATAAACGATACGATGCGGAAATTTTTCAGGAAAATCCAAAGCACAAAAATTGCCATGATACCGCCAATCAGTGCAAGCTGCATAATCTGGTCGATGTTTTCTTCCATCTGGTCGGCCGAATTGCTGATTTCTACAATCTCAATTTCTTTGGTAGCCATTTTTTCGTTCAGTGCAGCCACAATTTTGCGGGTTGACTTCGAAAGTTCAATCATATTGGCCTGCGAATCGTTGACCAGCAAAATGGTTACAGCATCTTTCCCGTTCACGCGGCTGAACGAAGTTTCGTCCTTTACTCCGAAACGTACTTCAGCCACATCTTTCAGCAAGATTGGTCCGTCAGCCACTACCAGGTTTTCCAAATCTTCCACTTGTGTATATTCTGCCGTTACATGCACGAAATACTGAACTGTTTTTTCCTTCAAATTGCCCACGTAGGTTCGTGAACTGGAGTTTTGAGAAAGTACTGAACGTATTTTCGCGGGAGTAATGTGATAAGCTTCACAGGCTTTGGTATCCAGAATAATCTCAATCGATTTTTGCTTTCCACCATATACGTTAACTGCTGCAATGCCGTCGATGTTTTCCAGATCAGGTTGAATGTCTTGGTCGACAATGGTTCTCACACGGTCGATTCCCCCTTCACCACGCGCCTGCAGCTCCATAAACTGGCTGTTCATCTGCTTCAGGTCAACTTTAGCTACATTGACCCGAACGTTTTCAGGCATCGACGACTGTATCGCGTTTATCTTTTCCTGAAGTTTCAGGTAGGCATATTTGAATTTGACACCTTTCTGGTAATACACCACGATGGAGGCCTGCTGTGAGTTGACATTCGACTCAATGGATTCGATGCCTTCAAGTGTTCCGATAGCGCCTTCAAGCGGAATGACAACCTGACTTTCCATGTATTCAGGAGCCATTTCGGTTCCCGCATTAGCCTGAACGAACAGAAAAGGAAGTTCGGCGTTGGGTAACAGTTCAACCGGCAACTGTTTGTAGGAAACATACCCCAATACGGACAGTCCCAGAAACAACATGCTTATCAGTACTTTTCGCTCTATGATGAATTTCATCTGAATTAAATTAAGCCCCCTCTAAGTCTCCCCCGTACGGGGGAGACTTAAGCGGCATATTTTCACAACATTCACTTTTCAAATAACTAACCTTTTTAAGTCCCCTCTTTGGGAGGGGATTTAGGGGAGGCTTTCTTCTTTTTTCCGGAACCGGTCTTTCAGTCCGTCAAAAACATCGAATACGCATGGAATTACAATGAGCGACATCAGGGTAGAAGTTATTAACCCACCGATAACTGCTAAAGCCATTGGGGCACGCAGCGAAGTACTTTCTCCGAAACCAAAGGTCAATGGCAGTAATGCCAGAATGGTAGTTAATGTAGTCATCATAATCGGGCGGATTCGCTGTTGCCCGGCTTGCTGAATGGCTTCGATTCGGGAAATTCCTTCTTTTTGAAGCTGTAAAATGCGGTCGACCAGTAAAATCGAATTATTTACCGCGATTCCAACCAGCATGATGATTCCGATGATGGCCATGATGTTGAGGGTCATTCCCAGAATAAAAAAGATCAGGATAGAGCCGACTACAGCCAGCGGAATGGTCAGAAGAATGGTGAATGGATGAAGCAGTGACTCGAATTGTGAAGCCAGTACCATAAATACCAACACAATGGACAACATCATGGCAAAGCTGAGTGCATCCATTGATTCCTGCCTTTTTTCTTCTTCTCCGGTTATCTTTATTTTATAGTCCGGAGGAAGGCTGATCCCCAAAATGGCCTGATTCACTTTGTCAACCATCTTGTCCAGGGCTATATCTTTGTTCATGTATCCCGTGATTTTGCCAATCCTGGTTTGGTTTCTGCGGAATATTTCTTTTGGTGCTACACCTTCGCGGATATCAGCAATTTCGTTGATCCTGATAACCTGAGTTCCGCTTTTGATCGTCATATTCGATAAGTCAGCAAGTCCCTTGTCCGGAAGACGAATGGTAATGTCCTGCATTTCGCCGCCTTTTTCTACTGTTCCAGCCACTTTGCCTGTTAATTGATCCTGAATCTGGCTCACTATATTGGTAACAGTCAGGTTAAAGATTCCTGCACGGAGGCGGTCGACTTTAATTTCCACTTCTGGAGATCCGCCTTCCATGGAGGCTTCGACATTGTACAATTCAGGAATTGCCTGAACGGCTGTTTTGACCTGATCCGATAACCCTTGAATAACATCCAGATCCTGTCCCTGAATTTCAATAACCAATGGCGCTTCGTCGGTACCCAACAAGCCACCCAAAGCGGTTTGGTCCTGAACAAATTTCATTTCCAGGTCAGGAAGTTCACCAATAGCTTCGGAAATCGATTGAATGGCTGAAGTTGAACCGCCTGGGCTCTCGGGCTTCAGTATTATTTTGATGCTTGCTGTATTTTCTCCCTGAAAAAGTGCATCCTGGCTGTCGAGCATTCCGGTTGAAGGACCTACCTGACAATAAATGGTTTCCAGATGGTCTCCCAATACTTCACGGATCATTTTCTCCATGTTTTCGACAGCAGCCGTAGTACGTTGGAGTCGTGTTCCTTCCTGCATTTTCAGTTCAAGAGAAAATTGCCTGGTTTCCGATTTGGGCATAAATTCGGTTCCAATGAACGGAAAAATCAAAACAGAAAGACCGAGCAATATAACGGTTGAAAGAATGACCATCCATCTGAAGCGGAGTACATTTCCCAAAAAACGGCCATATCCTTTGATGTTGATCGATTTGATGGTTGCCGGCTTTTTACTGTTCTTATAAAAATAATTAAACAGCATGGGTATGAACAGTGTGGCTACTACCAGCGATGAGAGCAGCGAAAAGGTAATGGTCCATGCCTGGTCGCGGAATAATTCGCCTGATGCTCCATGCAGATAAACGATGGGCAGAAATACCACAATGGTGGTAATTGTCGACGAAGTTATTGCTCCGCTTACCTGAGAAGTTCCTTCAATCGCGGCCTCTTTGACCGACAGGCCCTGTTCGCGCAAACGGAAAATATTTTCCATCACCACGATCGCGTTGTCAACCAGCATTCCTGCGCCAAGCGCCAGTCCTCCCAATGTCATGATGTTGAGAGTTAGCCCATTGAAATACATCAGGTTGAAGGTTGCAATAATGGAAACTGGCATGGCCACGCTGACGATCAATGTGGTGCCGATGCGTCGAAGAAAAAGAAATAATACAAATATAGCCAGCACCATTCCCAGCATAGCCGTATTTTCTACTTCTTTAATGGCATTGTTGATGAAAATACCCTGATTGGAAATCACGGTCAGTTTGTATCCCGGCAAAGCTTTCTCCATATCGGCCAGCGTTTTCGAGATGTCCTCGACTGCTTTTACCGTGTTGGAACGCGTTTCTTTGTAAATAGACAAACCCAGACAACGCGTGCTGTTCATGCGGACAATGTTTTCAGGATCTTTATTGCTGAAGCTGATTTTAGCTACTTCCCGAAGATAAATCGGCGCTTTTTCTGCTGTTAAATCGTCTGTTTTGACTGATTTGTAGCCAACGATTGTATTCTCGAAATCGCTTAGGTCAGTGAGCAAACTGACTCCTTTTACCACATATTTCATTCCCATTTCGGTGATTGAACCACCTGAAATACTTTGATTGAAGCTCTGTATTCGCGTATTCAGTTCATCAAGAGTCAGCCCGAAAGCATCGAGCATGTATTGATTGGTTTCGATAAGTACCTCGTTTTCTTCTGCGCCCGAAACTTCAACATCGGCAACTCCTTCCAGTCTGACCAGCTCATTTCGGATGTAGTTTTCGGCCACTTTCCGGAGTTCGTTCATGTCAGTTATGCTTTCGTGCGAAAGCGCAACAATCATTACCGGAGTCGTATTTGGATCGTGTTGGGTAATGTTGATTTCGTCGATATCCTGATTCTGGGCAAAAGAGCTGGAAGCCTTCTGTAGATCGAGAAATGCTTCGTCCATATCTTTGGTCCAGGCATATTCAACGGTTATCTGGGCAGCGCCAACTTTCGAAATCGATGAAACCTGCACCACGTCTGACTGGCGGATGGCAAGAGCCTCCAGGTTTTCAACGAATTGTTTTTCCATTTCTTCCGGAGGACGTTCTCCTGACTTGATTTCAATAAACAGACGGGGGTTGTTTATTTCCGGAAATAGGTCGATGCCCAGCTTGTCAAAGGAAATATATCCCAGCAGAACAACGGCAAGTACCATCATCAGGATGGTAACCGGATAGTTGACAGCAAATTGTGTTAACTTCTTCATTCTTCAGGGAATTTACTATTTGACGATTTTTACTTTTGAACGGTTTTTTAATGTTTCAAATCCTTTGATTACCAGTCGGTCGTTCATTTTTAGTCCGGAAGTTATTTCAGCTTCATTCTGGTTCTCATAGCCAATGGTGATGCGTTTTTCGTCGGCCGTACCATTGTCAACAATGAAGACTGATTTGCCGCGCTGGCTCGAAATAATGATATCTTTTGGAATCACGATTACACTGTCTTTTCGTGCCAGAACGATGTCCGCTTTGGCAAACATACCGGGACGCAGTTTTAACCCTGGATTTTCGACAACAATAATGCCTTTGAATGTTCTGGTTTCGGTGCTGATGGCTGGCGACATTTCCTTTATTTTACCGATTAAAGTGTCGTTTGGAAGGGTATAATTCATAATTCGCACCAGCTGATCAATCTTTACTTCGCCAATGTATTTCTCCGGAAGGTTCACTTCCACAGTCATTAAGCTGTAGTCCATCAGGCTTAAAACAGCTGCTCCAGTCGCAACCTGAGTTCCATTGGTTATGGCAGTCAGGTCGGTAATCACACCTTTGAATGGAGCACTGATTTTCATTTTTGCCAGTTGCAGATTGGCCCGTTCGAAATCGTCTTTGGCGTTGGTATAGCTAACTTCTGAATTCCGGTAATCGAGCTGGGTAACTCCTCCTTTTTCGAAGAGCGACTCCTGTTTTGTCATGTTCTGCTCGGTGATATCCAGATTTAGCTTTTTACTTTCAAGTCCGAGACCGTTCACATATTCCGCATCTTCAAGTTGAATGACAACCTGTCCGTTTTCGACCACATCGCCCAGGGCAAACGGACGGCGGGTTTTCGGATTGATCAGCAACCTGTATTTGCCGGTCATTTCGGTATTAAGTACCGTTGTCTTGGTGGCATTGAGTGTTCCGGTTGTATTGACAACTTTTTCGATTGACCCGGGTTTGATGTCGGTAACTGAAACAGGAACAGCCAGCTCGGTTGTCGTTGAAGTTGGTTGATTGTTGCAGGCTGTGGTCACCCCAATCAGGGCAATTAAAGCAATAAATTGGTGAAATGGTTTCATGTTATGGCTGTTTTATTTTTTCTTTTGGATAAGGTTTTCAGGAATAATCGCTTCGTTTTTTTCGAAATCGAAAAGCGACTGGATTTTCAGGTTTAACAATTCAATTTTATAATCGATCAATGCCTGGGCGTATGCCATTTTTTTTGTAGAAAGCTGGTTCTGAAACAGGTTCAGATCCATACTGGTCAGATCACCGTTGTCATAACGTTCAAGGTTAATTTCGTAAGTGAGCTGCGCATTTTTTTCGCTCTGTGAAGCAATATCTATCTGATTGACCAGGTTTTGCAAACTGCGGTAAACCTTTCGGATATCAACCGTAATTTGTTTTTTTTCTTCCGTCTGATTCAACTCCTGAGTTTGAATCACGGCCTCCTGCGCTTTGATACGGGCTTTCTTCTCGCCCCAGTCGTAAAGTGGGAGATTGAATGAAACCGATACACTAGGATTATTGGTCGGATTATCATAGACATTTAGCAATTTTTCATTGTCACCGCTTATGCCCAACGACAAATTTACATCGCCCTTAAATTCATTCAGCGACTTAGTGCGGATCATTGCAAACTGGGAAGTTTCTATGTCGATTTCACGCTGACGAAGTTCCATCCTGGAGCTCAGTCCAAATTCAATTGCTTTTTTCACATCAACAACTACCGGGTTCATTTTCACATCAGTCATTACAGCTATTTCGGTCATAATATCCATGCCGATGTATTGCTTAAACTGGTCTTTGTAATTGTCAAGATTTACCTGTGCATTCTGAACTGCAGACCTGGAAGTGGCAAAGTTGAGTTCTGCCTGATACTGTTCTTCCTTAGCTGCAATTCCGGCAGTTACCTTATTTTTGGTGATCTCGTAGCTTTTTTGCGTATTGGTAAACTCATCCTGCGAAATACTCAAGCTCATTTGTGCCAGATAAACATTGTAGAAAAATTGGGTGACCTGCTTCTCGTTGTTTAACTTTTGCATGGCGTAATTCAATTGTGCGTTTTCGAGATCCAGTTCCAGTTCTTTCAGTTGCAGCTTGGTTCTGTTGTAAGTGAACAACGGTTGTTGAATGCTTAGTGAGAGGGCGTTGGTGAATGCTTTGCTGTTCTGACTGATATCGCCCTGTATACTTGACTTGTTCTGCCATCCAAAACGGTTGACCAGGCTGATGGTTCCATCGGTTGGAAGGAAGGGTTGCGACACCATTAATGTTCCGAATGACTGAGTCGTTTTGCCGGTATACCACTTCGAATTATAATCATCAAACGATCGGGTCTGGTCGTAACTAAAAGGAGTCAGACTGAGCGAAAGATTTGACTTAAGTGCTGCATCCTGTGCTTTTAACGTTTGTTCAGAGCGTTCCAGGTTCAATAACGAACTACGGATGTCGGGACTGTTATTGCGTGCAATATCGAGTGCACTTTCAAGCGTCAGAATTTGTTGGGCATTTGCAGGAAGCAAAAACTGACAAAAAAAGAACAGCATAAGTCCCCTTTGGATTAGTTTTTTTAATGGCATATTGATTATCGTATGAGGTTTATATTTTTAGTTTCAAATTTCAGCTCGCGCTGAACTTATTTCTACATTTGATTATTGTTTTACCAACTTAATCGCATCGGCAACAACAACCTGTGCTTCCGATTTATTCCCTAATTCTACTTTGACCGTATCTGCTGAGAAATAGAATGATCCCAGACTGTTCCATCCATCTTCCGCTGTTTTCAGATCGATTACTACTTCTTCCTTTCCTTCGTTGTGAAAAATAGTGTAGGTATATTCACCGCTGTTATCCTGATTGCCACGTCGACCGCGCTGGTTCGATTTTACCAGGTAACTGTAAACTTCATAAGTTCCTTCTCCGCCTATGGGAATGCTCCAGGTAACTTTCTTCGTTCCATCTCCTGAACGGATGTAATGAGCCGACCGGATAAATTTGCCAAAGAAGCTACTGTTGGTCGTAGCCCGCCATGTACGTGGCGCATGCCAGGTATTGAATCCGATAAACCGGTCTTTGGTCTGATCTTCCTTCAGCAATAGTTTTTGAAGAAGGCTGTAATCTTCGGTACGAGTAAACCGGAATGTTGAATCTTCATCGTCGCAAATGAACTCGCCTTTTTCGGTCAGGCGGACTGGCGTATCCGATACTTTTTCGCCTTCAAAGGGAATGGCTTTGGTGTCTTGCTCAATGTTATCGAGCGGAAGCCGGAGTTCTGCCGGTATATTTCTGGAAGCAAGTGTATTGATGGTGATGTTTCGTGGAGTTCCGTCAAGCAGATAACTTACTTCTTTGGTCTGATTGCCTTCCAGATACACGAGCTTGTCGATGGTTTCCATGTTTGAACCACCACCGCCAAATCGTCCGCGACCAGGGCCGCCGCCTTCTCCCAGTCTAAACTGGACATTCACAATTCCCTCAGTTTCCTCCACATTTGAAATTTTGAATTTAACCATGGTTTTCAATCGGTCACCATCCAGCACATTTACAGCATTTACGCCGCCAATCAAATATCCGGGTAATTCTTTACTCCTGAACCATTTCTCCATAAAAGGAAGCAGATCGGTATTGAATTGCTGTTGGATACGTGAATTAAAATCTTCAATGGTTGTTGAATTGAATTTGATACTTTTCAGGAAGTTGAACATGAAATCGTTGAATGCCTCGTCGCCTGCTTTGCGCTTGATGATGGAGAAAAGAGACTGTCCTTTTAGCTGAATCACATTGTCGATAATCTGAACTTTTTCCGGATCATCCAGAAGTTCGGCAAACGAATAATCGAGCAAAGCCAGGTTGGCCTGTTCGTTTTCGGTCATTCCCTGCATGCTGCGCATCCAGCCCGGTGCTCCCGATTCGGAAGATTGTTTCAGGTACGATTCAAAAATACGGTCGGTAATGGGCCACTTATTCGATTGCACAAAATAAGCATGGTTATAAAACAACGGGAAAAAGTACAAGGGATTGGCCTTTTCTTCAATCTGAACTTCACCCTGACTTCGGTTGAAATCGGGCCTTGCAGCAGCCTGGGTAAACATGGATAAAAAATTATTAAAGGCCATTATTTTTTTTTCTTCCGGAGTCGTTTGTACGTCATTTCCTCTGCCGCCCCAGCGTTCCATCCGTTTAACGCTTCCGTTAAAGTCAGCCTCACCGATCAGCAGTCCCTTTTCAGGAAAAAGTATGGTTTCGGGCTGAACCTCTTCACGCTCACCAATCAAAGTTCGCGGATACGAATAAAATTGCGCCGGAACTTCAATTACAGTAAATCGTTCAAACGGGTAGAACATGTCGATTTTTCGCTCGTAATCTTTTAATGCTACAGCAATCAGGTCCGGAATGGTGTCTTTTACTGGTTCAAAGAATTTGGAGAAATAATCGTGATCCGGATGAACGTAAAGGCTGAAAACCAGTCCGTCGATCGTATCTGTTTTCTGCGTATAGTTTCCAATGACCAGCGATATTTGAGGTAGTTTGTGTTTGTTAGTGAAATGGAAGGTTCCATCAGCTTGTTCTTCCTTGCCTTGTGAAATGGCTGTCAGTCCGGGTTTGGTTTTTACTGTAATGTCAAAATTGCTGAATTGCTTTTGCATCCATTGTTTGTTCTGTTTTCCGAAGCTTGTTCCGGCTATTGGGTACCAGTTGCATTCGCGTGTGAGCAAAACAAAATCGGGCGAAACGATAGCCGATCGTTTGTCAATCTGAAACATAAAAGCTTTGTGTGCCTCCTGAAGAGTTTTATCAGCTATATCAAGATAACTGGCAGCTTCGTTCAATGTTCCGTTGTAGATAAATTCAAGTTCCGCAGTTTCTCCGGGGTCAAGTTTTGTTCCTGAAAATTCAATCAGGTGAAGTTCTCTTTTTACTGCTATTTCCTGTCCGTTGAAACTAAGCCTGGATACGGTTAAGCCAGGGTTTAGGCTGAACACAAAATGATTAACACTTTCCTGATGCGGGTTGCTTACTTTTAGTTTTGCAGTTACTTCAATGTTATTTCCCTTGTGATTGAGTTCAATCCGGTAGTTTTCAATTTTTAAACGTGGCGTTTCAAGATTGTCATCATTCAGTGTTCGTATGTTTTCTCTTAATTCCTGATTCGTAATAAAGGTCGAAACATGCATTTCCCCAAGCCATATTCCGGCAGCAAAAAATATCAGGGCAGGAATTAGTGTCACCTTGTTGCTGAACGGACTTTGCGGCAGGCGTTTCAGAAGCGAAATAGTCAGAAAAATAAATGCGACACCAAAACAGGCATACATTCCACGGTGAATCAGTATGGCGTGAAGATTCCCGAAACCTATAAAATCGGAATTCAGCAATGGAATGCTGTAGGCCATGTAGTCGAACAGAAAGTAGTATTTGGTATTGAGGTAGAAAATAGTGATGGCGACATAACCCAGTAAAATAATAAAGGTGATGGCCTGATTTTTCAGGATACTCATCACAAAAAAGGAAAGACCAAGAATGAAAATGAGCGTAGGCAAACTGATGATTAGAAAATATTCCAGATAAGCCATCCAGTTGACGACCACGTCTTGTGCGATCAGGTTAAAAATGAGCGCTTCAGAAAGAATAATCAGGTTCAGAATGATGAAGACCACCAGGTTCCCGATGGTTTTCCCGGCTACATATTCGCCGTTCGACATCGACCGGATGTAGATAACATCAGTGGTATCCAGTTTTTTATCGCGTTTCAGGAAGTCGGAAGCCAGGAAAATGGCAATGATGGCCTGAACCGTATTCAATATTAAAAGGTTGACATATGGAATAGCAGAAGAAATGGCTTTCATGTCCCAATTACCGGCTCCCGCATTGTCCATGATCAACATTCCCATGTTAAAGAAGAACAAAAAGACCATCGCCAGAATGGCAAAAATCCGGAAAAACCAACTGCGAAGCAGCGTGGTGATTTCGTATTTGGCAATCGAAGTGATGTTATGAACGGATATCATAGTTGTTCTGGTTTAAATGGCTGTCCATTGGTTTAAGTTGCTTTCCATAAAATACACATAGGCATGTTCGAGGTTGGGTGGGATGTTCTGCCCGCTGTAACCGTTGATCGAATCTCCCACGACCTGTATTTCCCAACCTTCGCTGGTTGGTACATTGGAGATTACCGGATATTTTTCGTTGATTTCGAGGTATTCAGCTTCGGTTGCCTGAATCAGCCAGACTTTACCTTCAGCGCGGGAGACCAGCTCATCGGGCGAACCGGTGAATGCCAGACCTCCCTGATTGAGAAGTGCCATGTCCGTACACGAACTCGAAATGTCGCCCACAATGTGAGTCGAAAGAATGATGATGACATCCTGAGTCGACATGGTTGAAAGCAGGTTCCGAAATCGGATTCGTTCTTCAGGATCGAGACCGGTGGTGGGTTCGTCCACAATAATAATTTTCGGTTCGTTGATCAGAGCCTGCGCAATGCCAAGGCGGCGTTTCATTCCTCCTGAAAGCTTGTTGGCCTGGCGGTCGCGTGCTTCAAACAAACCTACTTCTTCCAGCATTTTGTCGACAGCCGATTTACGGGTTTTGGAATTCTTCATACCGGCCAGACGAGCTGCGTAGTCGAGAAATTCGTAGGTTTTCAGGTGCGAAAAAAAGCGAAAATCCTGAGGAAGATAACCCAGCATTGAGCGAATTTCTTCACGGTCTTTGGTCAGATCGTAACCATCCATTTTTACAATTCCGGAAGAAGGTTGCATCAGGGTTACCAATATGCGCATCAGGCTCGATTTCCCTGCACCGTTTGGCCCCAGTAATCCGAACATACCGTTATTGATTTCCAGATTCACATCCTTCAGCGCGTGATTGCCGTTGGGATAGACTTTATTGAGGTTTTCAATGGTTATTTTCACAGGTCAATTATTAGGTCACGGAATATCAGACTAGGTTTTCAACAATAGGTTTAATCAATTGGCATTAAGTTACAAAAAAGATGAATTTGTTATGTATTGTTTTATCTTTCGGACTTGCGTAAAGCAAACCGGTTGAGTGATATAAATGGGTGATTTACTTCTGAATGTTATAGGTACTTGTTGAATCGGCTTCGAGGTTGATTTTATTCGACCTGCTAATGGACAGTTCGGAATGATTTTTCAAGGTTCCTGAAAGACTTCCAAAAGAACCATTCCATCCATTAATTTTAGTTGAACTGGCCTGAATTTCGAGTTTGTTGAACTTCGCTCCACCAATAAAAATATTCGATTGATCCGCGATAAAAATTAATGAAGCCTTTATTGGGCTATTTTTTTCTGAATAATACGAAAATTTGGATTGATCGAGTTTGACCAGAAGGCTATCGGAATGGAACTGTTGTTCAATCCAAACCTCTGACCTTTTTTCTTCCTGTATCGATTTTAAGCTGTTGCAGTATACATTTACTTCGCGCTGTTTCATATTGTCCGGATAAGACGACACAAATAGTGTGTCGTTCCGAACTGTAAAGGGTGGCAAAGTACAGCTGTCGCTTTTAGGATAGAACAAACTCATTTTAAGAGTTTCTCCAGGTCGTAAACGAATTTTTGAGCCAGGTTTAGCAATTAATACAGAAAATGGATCTAAGGGTTTTTCCAGTGTGCTATATTCCTGATCATTATATAAATGTGGAATATACTTCGCTGAAATGAAGAGCAGAAACACTCCTCCAAACAGAAATACAAAAAATGAGATGAGAATATAGTTACTTGTTTTCATTGTCGTTCATGTTTATTTCGGTTACTAGTTCGTTTAAGTCGTTGCTGTTGAGCTTCAGTAGTTTTACTTTTTTAATAAACTCGGGCAGTTCGCGATTGAAAAAACTGGCTTTCTCGCTTGACCTGACCAGTTCCTCCGCGTTTTCGGAAATGAAAAACCCGATTCCGCGCTTGTTGTCAAAAATGCCCGCTTCCTGTAAATTGGTGTAGGTTCGCATCACTGTGTTGCGATTCACTTCAAATTCAGCAGCCAAATCGCGCACCGAAGGGACCCGGTCACCCGGGTTAAGCAAACCTTCCAGTATCTGGTGGCAAAGATTATCTGCTATCTGAAGAAATATTCCTTTGGAGCTTTGAAATTCCATCTTATACCTCTTTCTCTTTAAGTTTGAAATACGCCAAAGGCAGAAAGAACAGCCAAGCCAAACCTCCTAAAAGGTAAAAGGCAAGCTGTGTATTTTTAAGATCTTCCGTGATTTTGTAGCTGCCAATATGAATGTCGAAGCCATGTACTATATCAGGATAAAAAACATGAGAAAAAAGTACAAATGTCATCACCACCATTCCGATCGTCATTCCTGTTGCGATTAAGGTTTTTACTAACGCAAACCTGTTGAACCAGGCAGAACCTGCAAACAGAACGGTTGCAAAAGAAAAAATGGAAAAGACAGTTACAAGTTTATCCGTGAATTTTGGAACATATTTAAATAAATCTATGAAATGAAAATTAGGTATTTTCGAAGGATCGAAATTTGTTTTTGGATAGGGAATCATAGATGCTTTTGCAAGATATGTGGCTATCCAGAAAATTCCCAGAGCCAAAGGGATAAAAATGAAAACCCTGATACATAATTGAACCAGATATTTTTCAAAAGTTGACCCGGGAGTCAATAAATAGTTATTTGTTTTAGTTTGATTATTAAAAAATTGGAATGACATACCTATGAAAGCTCCAATTATGATAGTATACATTGTGAAGTATGGAATGTAATATTGAAACGGATCGGGATTGCTGTATCCATTATTCGTAATCTTGAACAAATACAATGTCGCATAAATTCCAATACTAAGTCCCGCAATAGCAAACAAATATGTTCTTTGGTTGATCATCAAATCGTTTCGGAATAATCGGGCGAAACGTCCCGGATTAAAATATTTATTCTGTCTCATGGCTGTATTAATTTAGATTGGCTTTATTCAATAGTTCGTTCAAAAAGTAATAATATTTAAGCGGCCATTGTGCCGAAATTCAATAGTTCATTGACATGTTGACGATTTTTGATTGAGTTCGGGTTAATAGCGAACATGCGAAAAAATCTGGATAA